>Ga0068714_10000035_pt1 | contig 275159 bp, 193 predicted proteins | sample MTBNYHSulfiMetaG_FD_62988 | JGI IMG/M metagenome (GOLD analysis project Ga0068714, IMG submission 62988) | Enrichment culture microbial communities from rom New York Harbor, USA that are MTBE-degrading - MTBE-NYH (New York Harbor Sulfidogenic)... | ecosystem: Environmental > Aquatic > Marine...
TCACAGAAATTTGTGAGGCTGTCTCCGACCGACCCGGCTGCCAGGACCGACAGGAGGCTGAAGGTCTCCCGGAGATTCACGAAAATCCTTACCTCCCCCCTCACGAAATCCACGCTTCATGCTCATATTGCACACATAACCCGTGCCGAGTTTATCCCCGCGTCCCAGGTGCCCCCATCTTCGCAACGGATGTGGGAGTGCGGTCGGGCTTGATGCGGACGGCTTACACCGTCTGAGAACGATGGGAGGGGACATGGCGAATGGGTCGAAAGGTGTGGACTCCCGGCAGCCCACACAGGTGCAACCCGGACTGAACTTCATCGACGAAATCGGTTCAGCAGCCGGAATAGTCTGGCGTTACCTCGAGCAACATGGCGCTGTCACCCTGTTCCAACTGAAGAAAGATCTCGAGTTGACCGGCACCCAGGTGGAACGTGCGATCGGATGGCTGGCGCGTGAAGGCAAGGTCGATGAGGAGCACACCGGCAAGAAAGTGCTCCTGGCTCACAAGTGAGACAGATAATCGTGAAACGGATGGGCAGAACGCCTCCCATCCTCTCACATGACGGATCGGCCCGGGCCGATCCGTTTGGCTTGTCAGGAGTTGCGAAGCGACACGACCCCAAACCAAGGCAGAAACAGCCGTGTCAGATAAGCTGACCATTGCACCGGATGAATACTGGTACGGGGAAAAGACGCTCCTCACCTGGCCCCTCGCTGCACTGTTGAACTCACGTCAGGCACGCTATCCCCGCGGCTCCGAACCCTGGATCCAAACCACCCTCGAAGCCAGCGCCACCCTCGCACGTGAAGACAAGGTTCTGCTCACCTCCACCGGCATGCAGACCTGGGAGTTCGCTGCATTTGCAACCGGTGAGGTGCTCGGCCAGCAGATTGTACTAACGCCCCTTAGCGATACACTCTCCGTTCCACAGGCGCACCAACGGCTGCATGAGCGAATGGTCGACCTGGGTTTGATCCATCAGCACACCCTCTTCATTCCCTGGCTCCTCCCCCGTGGAACATCTGAGAAAAAGAGCTGGCCGCCGCGTGACTCCTGGATCGCCGACCGGGCACGAGAGCTGTTTCCGATTTCGATCCGTCCCCGAGGCAGTCTTGAGAGATTGCTGGCCCGCGAAGGGATGACTGCACAGGTCGATGATCATTTTCGCATCCCCTACCGTCCACATCGGCCTGCACCGATCCGGAAACTCAACCCCGACCAGGTGCGGGAAACAATCGATCCCGCGAAGTGGGAGTACCTCGTGCATTGGACAAGACGGACCTCCGCTCCCTGGCCGGGTGAAAGTCGTGCGGACTATTTCCGTGCAGTTTTACAGGCGGGTGAACGCGACAGCCATGACGCATTGTCGACCCTGCTGATGATTCTGAAGGTGGGGCGGATCCGTGGAACCCGATGGCGTATGCCGCATGATCAGCCGATGGTCTCCTTTACCAGTCTCGCTCCGCACGAGATGATCGCACGCATGAGCTGGCGGAAACGATATGTCCGTCCGGCTTTTGAGCCCTACGGGATCGCGGTGAAACGCGAGACCCTCCAGCAATTTGGCGGAAGAGCGGTCCGTTACGGCGACACCTCCGAGCGTGCGGCCCTCTCCCCGCTTGACCGTCTTTTCTTCCAGGTTGCCGAATCGTCAGATCATTTGTGGCGAGGCGAACAGGAGTGGCGGCTCCGTGGCGACCTGCCCCTGCCCGAAAAGAGCAGCGACCAGGTGCTCATCCTTGTCCCCACACAAAGCGAAGCGGAGCTTGTGCGTAGCATCTGCCCCTTCGAGGTTCTGAGCCTTTCGAGTCAGACAAAGTGAACGGTTTCGCCCTTCGCAGGCCTGCTCTGATCTGACTGCCAACCGCACAAATCCTGGATGAACGGCGATACGACAAAAAGAGCGGGCGCCAGGGGCACCCGCCGACTGAGAAGCGAACGGGGTTGAACGTTTCCGCCCAACCCCGCCAGTGACGTATTGCCGTCACAAAAGTGAAGGTAAAAGCTAAGTCGCGCATCGGACGTCATTGCTGATTCTATTAATGGCAATCAGCGGGCCAGTTTTCTTCCTACCCATCAATGATCGGGAAAGTTCTAAATAACAACAGGATACGGGGAAGCGTAGGAACGTACCTACAAGGCAGGGGTGTTACACTGTGACAGAAGTGTCACGCTACATGTGTAACATTTAAGTGTAACATGGCGTCTATTCCGAGGGTCTCCCGATCCCCAGCTTTATCATCTTCCGGTAGAGTGTCTGACGAGCCCAGCCCAGCTTACGTGCCGCTTTCGCGATCACCCACCCCTGGCTCTGCAATGCAGCCATGATCTGCTCATATTCACCAGGCTCCGGGGTGATCTCAGCCGTCTCGGAATCGGCTTCAACTCCACGAGGGGTCTGACTCCGGGGATACTCCTCCAGCTCTGGCGGCAGGTGTTCCATTTTAATCGCATCGCCCCTGCAGACAATCGCGGCACGCTCGAGGCAATTGCGCAGTTCACGAATGTTGCCAGGCCAGGGGTAGGTCATGAAGAGGTCCATCACATCTTCGCTGATCGCTTCCACCTGCCTGCCCGACTGCTCCCCGATCGTCCGCAGCAGATCGGTCACCAGCAGCGGAATATCCTCGCGACGGTCCCGCAGGGGCGGCATCTCGATGGTCAACACATTCACACGGTAATAGAGGTCTTCGCGGAACCTCCCCTTACGCATCTCTTCGCCGAGGTTACGGTTGGTGGCGATGAGGATGCGGACATCCACCTCAATCGGAGTCGTGTCACCCACTCGTTCGATCACCTTGTCGTTGAGCACACGGAGCAGTTTCACCTGCACACTCGGGGAGACTTCGCCGAACTCGTCGAGGAACAGTGTCCCACGATTCGCTTTCTGGAAATAGCCGATCTTGTCTCGTGTCGCCCCGGTGAATGCTCCGCGCACATGCCCGAAAAGCTCGCTTTCCAGCAGGGTTTCAGTGAGCGCGGCGCAGTGGACGGTAATAAAGGGGCCACTGGAGCGCGGGCTTTGCAGATGGATCGCACGTGCCACCAGCTCCTTCCCGGTCCCGCTTTCGCCTGTGATCAGCACTGTCGCATCGCTGGGGGCGATTGATTCAATCATCGAGTAAATCCCAACCATCAGGTCCGATTGCCCGGTCAGGTTGTGAAAACGATACCGGCCAAGAACATGATGTTCCAAACGCACCAGGCGGGTCTCATCCCTGAAAATCAGCAGGATTTCATGGGTAGAGTTCTCATGCGCAGGCTGCAGGGAAATCCCTCGAAGCGAAACCACCTTGACCTCGTCCTGGCTCAGCGAGGAGAGATCCAGCTTGGTCTGAACCCCATTCGTCTCGGAGTCGATAGCCTGGTCAATAATTCGTTGGATCCCCTCACGTTGCGCGGGGAACAACAATGACAGCACCACACCGGCCAGCATTTCCGGATCCTGGTTAAAAATGGTTCCGAATGCACGGTTGGCACGAATAATCACCCCATGCCGGTCGACCGAAACCATCCCATCCTCCACACTGTTGAAGATGGCGTCGAGGTGTTCGCGTTGCTGTTGCAGTTCGAGCAGTACCCTGCGCCGTTCATCCGCCTGCCGGGTCAGCACCTGGTTCACCTCGGCGAGCTCCCGCGACCGCCAACGGAACCGAGTCTGAAGGCGTCGGTAGGCGAGCGCAAGACGTCGCCGGGCATAACGACGTTCCTGGCGAATGCGGACCCCCGCATAGAGAAAGAGAATCAGCAGGTAAGGAAGGAGCAGCAGGAAAGCGAGCTTTCGGTAGGGAAAGAAACGCCAGTAGGGATTGGGGTTCGAGATCAGTTCCATGAGACGGACCTGGTCATCCGGAAAACGGACCGTCAGGAAGGCACGAGCATCTTCTTCGCTTTCAAAGGCGAGGAGCTGACTGCTTTCCAGCACGCCCTCGATCCTCCCGACAACAGCTCCGGCGGGGGTCATCAGCAGGATCGTGGAAGCGTCCATCCGTACCGGAAAAACCCTCTCTTCGCCAACCATGAGATAAGGCGATTTCGGATAAAGTCGAATCGTCTGCGTCGGCAGGGATAGTTGTGTGTAATCGTCGATATGCCGTCCCTGCAGAAAATTCAGACTGTCGGCCAATCCAATCACTCCGATGGGCAGAGCACGGGATGAGAACGGTGTGGTTAACTGCGTGAAGTGCATCCCGGGATGCTCATGAAAGGCGCGAACCTGCCCCCCGCGACGTTCCAGCAGATGTACGGAAACCTGCGCTCCGCCATTCGGATGGCGTTCCTTTTGGACCTGGACCGCCAGCAGGGAGTCCCGCCCCGCTTCGTACGGGATGACCCGGCCTGTGGATGGGGGGAAGGACCTCACCCAGCGGATGGTCCCATCACCTTTCACCTGCATGATGGTCGGCCGATCATATGCGAGGACAGACTCTCGGTGACCGCCGTTCCCACCCTCAATTCGCACAGGCATAATCGCACCCGAAAGCTGCGAGCTGCTGCCGAAGGTGAAGGTCTCCTTCCCGGTGGGCATCGTTTGCCAGAACCCTGTTTCAGGCATGGTGGCGAGGGGGATTGAACGAATCAGTCTCGGCGGCAGGTCACGATTGTACAACAGCAGCCGTGACTCCCTGACATCACTCCAGGTCAGGTTGAGAAACACCGCCAGATGGTTGGCGCCGAGCGCGGTGATGGTGTCATGTCCATCCCTCGGGAAGTAGAGACGTGCCGCGAGTAAATATTGATCGCGCTGCCCACCCGCAGGGGAAAATCTGCCTGCCGGAAAACTCTGGAGTGTGATCTCGGATCCATCAGCCGACCTGGCACAAAGCCGGAGACTGTCCGGCGATGCACCCAGGCTGGAAGGCACCGATTCGATCGGCCAGTAGCGGGCATAGATAAGTTCCAGCAAGCCGTCATTGTCCAGATCCCCGGAAATGAGCGAGCTGAAATCAATATTCGGGGGCAGCAACAGACGGTGGGTCGCCTCAAGCTGTTCGGTCAGAAACACCGCTTCGATGGCATCGGGACGACGGATCAACTCTACCGTATGCAGGCTGTCTTTGCTGAGGTAGGGGCCGGCTGGCAACAGGCGAGATTCCGGATGAAGAGTCAATACCGGTTTGGCAACGAGCGGAAGGGCTTCCAGATTGTTGATTCTCTGTTCTTTAAAGCGTGGCTGAAGCAGACGTAGACCAAGTATCTGTAGGAACAGGACGGCGAGAGTGAGGAAAATCATATCACGGAGTAAACGGCGTATCAGGCGCCTGCGTGTCCGTTTCATCGAGGAATACCCTCCCGCGCCACCTGGTGGGATGTGGATGATAGCAGTGGGGATGCGATTCGACAAATATAGTTGCGTTCTACGGCCAACAACAACAGAACCTGTGAATTTCGCGCGATTGAAAGTGGATTTTCCCGCTCTTCGAGTTTCCTTTCAGGCTCCCCCTGAAAATTCGTGCGTGAATTCAGCAGTCAAGTTCGCCAGGAGGCGGAACGAAGTGACGTTTCCTGGCGCGACTTGACTGCCACGAAACAAACAACTTGAAACGACCCTTGTTTTGTTGAAAACAACTATGCTGGATGGGTTCATAGAGGATCTGCCGACAATTCCCCGATAGCCTTAATCATCATCGATTCAGCAGTTTTGTTTTCAATAAAACAAGGGCTTACTGCAAGGTGTTTGCGGCTTGGTTGTCAAGACATCCCTGGAGACCCGGAACCTGTGTTGTTCCACCAGATCCGCAGATCTGGCGGATAATCAGGCAGGGCTGCGAACCTGCCCGAACGACAGGCGATCTTGACAACCCGATTCACCAGAGACAGCCGCACACAATCTTGGGCGGGACCAACGACAGATTGCCATACTCGTTTTCGCTTGTGCGAAAACGGCTCGCAACGACGCATTTTTCCAGAGTTCCGCATGATCTTCGCTTCTGCCAGGACCTTCCCGCAAGTCTCTCTTTACACGACCTTGAGTTCAGCAGGAGCTGTCTTCAAAACCACCCGGATCCGCCCCCGGAGCAATTCCACAAATCACGCAAACCCTGTTGTATCTCCCCTTGCCGAGCTATATTCCCCGGGTCTCAGGAGAGCCTGATCCTGCCCGCTGACACATCCCCTGATCTACGGAACCCGCGCATGGTGCATCGCAACAGCCTTCAACCCGGCTACCTGCTGCTCGAAGATGGAGCACGTTTCGAGGGCGACACCTTTTTCGGCACAGAGCCCTCGTTCGGGGAGGCGGTGTTCAACACCTCCCACAGCGGCTACCAGGAAATCCTCACCGACCCCTCCTATCACAAACAGATCATGACCTTCACCGCGACCCACATCGGCAATGTGGGTGTCAACCGCGAGGATGTGGAATCGGACCGTGTCCAGGTTGCCGGGGCGGTAGTTCGGGCATTGGCGCCCCGTGCCCGGAACTGGCGCGCCGAGGATGACCTCGAAACGTGGATGGAAAAAGCCGGGTCGCCCGTGCTTGCGGGTGCCGACACACGTGCCATTACCCTCCATTTACGCAGTCGTGGTGCAATGCGTGCCGGCCTTTTTCCTGCGAGTGTGCCCGAGCGACAGGCCCTGGAGCAGGTGAAGGCAAGCCCCTCAATGGAAGGCGCTGACCTCGCGGGCGAGGTGAGTTGCACAGCGAAATGGACCTACACACCGGACGATCTGCCGGAGCGCTGGTATCCGCTCTCTTCGTCGGGTGCTGGCAAACGGGTGGCTGTGCTCGATTTTGGTGTAAAACGGAACATCCTGCGTGAGCTGGCGAGACGCGGCTGTGCTGTGGAGGTGCTGCCTGCAACAAGCACTGCGCAGGAGGTGCTGCAGGGTGGCTATGACGGTCTCCTCATATCCAATGGTCCCGGCGACCCGGCGGCGGTGACACAGGGGATTGCCACCGTGCGCGGCCTGATCGGCGAGCTGCCCCTGTTCGGCATCTGCCTCGGCCATCAACTCCTGAGCCTCGCGGCAGGTCTCGAAACTTTCAAACTCCCCTTCGGCCATCGTGGCGCGAACCATCCGGTGCGTGCGGAACGGGATGGCAGTGTGGAGATCACGTCGCAAAACCATGGTTTCGCGGTACGTGAGGGGGGCCTGCCGAAGGAGTGGCGGATCAGCCATATCAACCTGAACGACCGCACGATCGAGGGGCTGGAGCACAAAGAATTGCCCGTTTTCTCGATTCAGTACCACCCCGAAGCGAGCCCCGGTCCGCACGAGGGCTGGGTCTATTTCGACAGGTTTGTGGAGATGCTGAAGGGGTAGGCCGGGGTTTCCAACCCTGGCGAGGATAGGCGTTGCCCATCGACCTTATTTAGCCCTTTGGTGTGAAGTGGCGAAGAGACTGAAGAAACCCGGGCAACGAGATTGCCCGAAACAAGAAAAGAGCGACACAAAGAAATCCCATGCCGAAACGTACCGACATCCAGACCATCCTCGTCCTCGGCTCCGGGCCGATTGTCATCGGGCAGGCGTGCGAGTTTGACTATTCCGGCACCCAGGCGATACGTGCCCTGAAAGAGGAGGGGTACCGTGTCGTGCTGGTCAACTCGAACCCGGCGACGATCATGACCGACCCCGGGCTCGCCGATGCCACCTATGTCGAGGCGCTCGAGGTGGACATGGTGGAACGGGTGATCGAACGTGAAAAGCCGGATGCCATCCTGCCGACCATGGGTGGGCAGACTGCCCTCAACCTCGCCCTCGATCTCGGCAAGGCGAGTATCCTTGAAAAGCATGGGATCAAGCTGCTCGGCGCATCGGTCGAGGCGATCGACCTGGCGGAGGACCGTGAAAAGTTCCACGCCGAAATGGGCCGTATCGGCCTCGATGTCCCCCGTGGCGGGTTCGCGAAGAGCATGGAAGAAGCGGTCCGTGTGCTTGAGGAGACCGGCCTGCCGGTCATCATCCGACCAAGCTTTACCCTGGGCGGGGTTGGCGGATCGATTGTCTACAACCGTGAAGAGTTCGAGGCACGTGCCCAGTGGGGGCTCAACCGCAGTCCCATCACCGAAATCCTGATCGAGGAGGCGCTCACCGGCTGGAAGGAGTTTGAGCTGGAGGTGATGCGTGACTGCGCGGACCAGTGCGTGGTGATCTGCTCGATCGAGAACCTCGATCCATTGGGTGTCCACACCGGCGACTCGATCACTGTCGCTCCGCAGCAGACCCTGACCGACAAAGAGTACCAGGCGATGCGTGACGCCGCCTTCCGGGTGATCCGAGCTGTCGGGGTCGAAACGGGTGGCTCGAACATCCAGTTCGGCGTGCATCCGAAGAGTGGCCGGATGGTGGTGATCGAGATGAACCCGCGTGTCAGCCGCTCCTCTGCACTCGCGAGCAAGGCGACCGGCTTCCCCATCGCACGGATTGCGGCGAAACTCGCGGTCGGCTATCGTCTCGACGAAATCGACAACGCCATCACACGCAAGACCCCCGCTTCCTTCGAGCCGGCACTCGATTATGTCGTGGTGAAAATCCCACGCTGGGCCTTCGAGAAGTTTCCCGCCGTCGACCAGACCCTCGGCAGCCAGATGAAGTCGGTCGGGGAGGCGATGGCGATTGGACGCACCTTCCCGGAGGCGTTGCAGAAAGCGCTGCGCAGCCTTGAGCAGGACCGTGCCGGACTTGGCGCCGATGGCAAGGATGTGATCGCATCGGACAATGTCGAGCCGCACCTGCTGAACGAGTGGCGCGGGCTGGTCCGACGCAAACTCTCCACCCCACGCGCCGAGAACATTTTTTATCTCCGTCACGCCCTCAAGCTTGGCCTGTCCGTGGAGGAGGTGGCAAAGACGACCGGTGTCGACCCCTGGTTCCTCGACCAGATCGCAACAATTGTCGAAATGGAGAAGCGGCTGCGTGCAGCTGCACCCCGCGGCAGTGGCGACCTGACCACCCTGCGAACCTCGGTCAGCCCGGAGCTGTTGCGTCGCGCGAAACGCATGGGCTTTTCCGACCTCCAGCTCGCCCACCTGCTGCACACGAGTGAGGATACTGTTCGCCGTCTGCGGGACATTCACAACCTGCGCCCTGTCCACCTGCCTGTCGACACCTGCGCGGCTGAGTTCGAGGCCTTCACCCCCTACTACTACTCGACCTGGGAGACGGGGGTTGGCGAGGTGGTACGCGGAGGTAACGCTTCGATCATCATCCTCGGCAGTGGGCCGAACAGGATCGGGCAAGGGATCGAGTTCGACACCTGCTGCGTGCAGGCATCCCTGACCCTGCGTGAGGAGGGGTATGATGCCGTGATGGTCAACTGTAACCCGGAGACCGTTTCCACCGATTACGACATTTCGTCACGCCTCTACTTCGAGCCGATCACCCTCGAGGATGTGCTGGAAATTTGCCGTATCGAGAATCCGGATGGGGTGATCGTACAGTTCGGCGGGCAGACCCCGCTCAAGATCGCGGAAGCCCTCGAGGCGCACGGGGTCAAGGTGCTGGGCACTCCGCCGAGCCGTATCGCGGACGCCGAAGACCGTGAGAAATTCGGCGCGATCCTGCGCAGTTTGAAGATTCCCCACCCTGCCTATGGTATCGCAAAACACTTTTCGCAGGCGCATGAAATCGCAGACAAGGTTGGCTATCCGGTGCTGGTCCGTCCGAGCTTTGTCCTTGGCGGGCGGGCGATGGAGATCGTCTTCGACCCGGAGGGGTTGGATCGGTATCTCCGTGAATCAGCCGGTGAAGTCACTCCCGAGCACCCCGTGCTGATCGACCGTTACATCGAGGACGCTTTCGAGTTTGACGTGGACGCCGTTTCCGACGGCAAGCAGACCATCATCTGCGGGATGATGCAGCACATCGAGGAGGCGGGGGTCCATTCCGGCGACAGCGCCTGTGTGCTGCCACCCTTTGTGCTGACCGATGAGCAACGGGATACGATGGTCGCGATCACACGTCAGCTCGCCGCCGCGCTCGATGTTGTCGGACTGATGAACGTGCAGTTTGCCTTCCGCAACGGCGAGATGTTCGTCCTCGAAGTCAACCCGCGTGCGAGCCGGACGATTCCCTTTGTTTCCAAAGCGACCGGCGTGAACTGGACCGGTGTTGCATCCAGATGCATCATCGGACGCTCCCTGAAGGAGCAGGGGATTGTCGAGAACCTCGATCCGGGGATTTTTGCGGTCAAGGAAGTGGTCTTTCCCTTCAGCCGTTTTGAAGGCATCAATCCCTTCCTCGGGCCGGAGATGCGCTCGACGGGCGAAGTGATGGGCATCGCCCCGACCTTCAGCGAAGCCTACTCGAAGGCGCTCTACGCATCTGGCACCTATCTCCCCGACCCGGCGAAGGGGGGCGCGGTTTTTGTATCGGTCAACAATCACGACAAGCCACGTGCGGCGCAGATCTCCGCAAAGCTGGTCAAACTGGGCTTTACCATCATCGCCACCAGCGGCACCGCCGCTTTTCTGACTGAGCAGGGTGTGCCCGCCGAGGCGATTCCGAAGGTGTATGAAGGCCGTCCCCACGTGGTCGATCGCATGAAGAGTGGGGAGGTCGCCCTGGTGATTAACACTCCGCTTGGCAGCGAATCGTACTATGACGAGCGGATCGTGGGCGAGACCGCCTACCGTACCGGCGTGCCGCTGATCACGACCCTATCGGCTGCGGAAGCGGCGATCGACGCGATCGAGGCGATCGGCCGGCGCCCGCTCCAGCCGGTGAAGCTGCAGGAGATCAGGAGGTAGCTCACTGCTGCTTTGCGGCTGCCCCCTGGACCTGCCGCGCCAGAGATCGTGACAGTTACTCTGCGCGTTAAAACCTCCAGCACTTGGACGACTCTATGCCGCGCTGAGGATCTGTCACACAGAGCAGGCGGTACCCACTTTCACCGTTCCGTCAGATCCGCAGATCTGGTAGAATCGGGCAGCTCTTCGGCCCTGCCCGAAATCCCTCCCCACCTCGGCGGGCTGCCCAGACACCACTCATACCTCGCAGAGGATGGTTCATTTATACTGATACATTTACCCTGTTTCAATATAAATGATACTACTGACCTGTTTCATTATCGTTGACACAGCTGCCCCATCTGCCTTACCTTACCGATGCGCGTGAACGATGGAGGCGAGGTGGAATCCCATTATTTCATTCTTATGGGTGATGTAATTGCCAGTCACTCTCATCAACTGGGTCCGTTGAACACCGCGTTTGCATCCGTGGTGACCAGTTGCAATGAGCGGCAGGCTGATCTGATCCTCTCGCCCTTGACCATCACTTTGGGAGACGAGTTTCAGGGGATCGCAAGAGACCTGAAATCCGCCATCTCGCTCCTCTTTTACCTCGAGGAATCCATTCTTCGCCAGGAGTATGAGTTTTCCCTCCGCTATGTACTCTATGAAGGAAGGATCGAAACGCCAATCAACCGCTCCATCGCTCATGGAATGCTGGGAGAGGGCCTTACGAAGGCCCGCGAAATGCTGAACAACCCATCCAGCGCGTACCGTATCGCTGAAAACAGCCGAAGAAGGCCTCGTTTCCAGTTTCATCTGCGAGAGAGCATCCTGGGCCATCGTTTGAATCTCGCCGGGCGGATCCTCGAAGAGATCCAGAACCGCTGGCTATGGCGGGACCGTGCGCTTTACCTCACCATGATTGAGAATGACAACAACGAGCAGGTCGGGATCGAACATGGCATGACGCGATCTGAGGTTTGGAAGAAACGACGGTCACGTGGTATGTTCGAGTATGTTTATCTGAAACAATTGATTCTGCACATGGTTAACGAGGGCGATGGTCGTGAATGAAATCCTGCTTCATAGTGTCGCCTTCCTCGCAGTCTTCATCGTTGGTGAACTGCTCATGCTTCTCGTTTTCCGTCCCATCAAGCTCACATTTGAAGCGCCTGCCGTTGTAAAGAGGGAAAGCGAGGAGGCAAATAGCGATATGGCAGCGCCGGTTGCTGCAAAAGTCCCCTGGATCAACGCGGCGACCTGGCGTGGCCTGCTTGAGAGATTGATGGTCTTCCTCGGCCTGGCCATGGGGATACCGCATATCATCACCGCGTTTTCCGCGTTGAAAGTCGGGTCGCGTCTTCCCACAACAAAGGTGAGCCTTGAGTATTTTCTTGTCGGCTCGATCATTTCGCTCCTCTTCGCGCTCCTCTACTTCAAGCTCTTTGTTCTCATTGTAAATGCCTTCACTCTCTGAACCTGGCCTGCGCGGCGGGTCACCCGACCTGTGCCGCGTGGGACGGTGCGAGGGACCGTAACAGTTACTCAGCGCGTTGTAACCAGTCGTAAGCGGACATCCCTTCGCCGCGCTGAGGAACTGTCACCAGGAGCGGGGCGCCGACAGGCACGCCCGGGTGACGGAGCACGCAAACCACATGTTGCCACACTGCAGGCGGTTTCGTAAACTCCGGGGGAAATTCCAGAGAGAAAAGGACCGACAGTGACCTCCTCCGAGATACGCAAGACCTTCATCGATTTTTTCACTGCGAAGCAGCACACGTTCGTGCGCAGCGCGCCGGTGGTACCCCTCGATGACCCCACCCTGCTCTTCACCAATGCAGGGATGAACCAGTTCAAGGACATCTTCCTCGGCACCGGGTCACGTGACTACACGCGTGCCGTAAACAGCCAGAAGTGCATCCGTGTCTCGGGCAAGCACAACGATCTCGAGGAAGTCGGCCCTTCGCCGAACCATCACACCTTCTTCGAGATGCTCGGCAACTGGTCCTTCGGCGATTACTACAAGGCGGAAGCGATCCAGTGGGCATGGGAGCTGATGACCGATGTTTTCGGCTTCGACAAAACGAAGCTGTATGCGACTGTTTTCGAGGAGGACGACGAAGCCTTCGAGCTGTGGAAGAGCGAAACAGACATCGATCCCAGCCACATCAGCCGTCACGGCGCAAAGGACAATTTCTGGGAGATGGGGGACACCGGTCCCTGCGGCCCCTGTACGGAAATCCATTACGATCTCGGCAAACCCGCGCCAGGACGCCAGCCGATCGAAAATGACGGTCCCAATACCGATTCGGGCCGCTTCATGGAGCTCTGGAACCTGGTCTTCATCCAGTACCACCGTGACGAAAAGGGCGAACTTCACGATCTCCCCGCCAAACATGTCGACACCGGGGCGGGATTGGAACGATTCTGCCGTGTGCTGCAGGGGGTCGAATCCAACTACGAGACCGACCTGTTCCAGCCGATCATCCAGGAAATCGCAGAAAAGTCTGGCGTGCCCTACAAACCGCCAACCAAGGGCGGCGCGGAAAAAGACTACATCCCCCACCGTGCGATTGCGGACCACCTGCGGATGCTCGCCTTCTCCATTGCCGACGGTGCCCTACCGGGCAACGAGGGCCGTGGCTATGTGCTGCGTCGTGTTCTCAGGCGCGCGGCACGCTTCATCCGTCGACTCGGCATCGAGGGCTCTTTCCTCGCCGACCTCGTCCCGATCCTTGTCAAAACCATGAGCGGCCACTTCACCGAACTGAAGCAGCGCCAGAATCACATCGAGACGGTGATCCGGGCAGAGGAGGAGGCGTTTGGGAGGACACTTGGAAATGGACTGCGAGAATTTGGAAATATTGTCGTGTCGCAGTTTAATAAACTTGGTGACAGTCGAGAATATAAAAATGCCCTTAATCTCTTTAATCTAGCACTTGACACTACCTCTTACGAAATGGCTTTCGATCCTGATTCTGTCAGACGAAAAGATGCTTTAAGAAAAATGATCGATTTATGTCTATCTGATCCCATTGAATATCAACCTGAGTATTTTCTCCAGTGGTTTGAGCAATTGTTATTGTTTATAACTCGTTATGCTGCTAAACCATACGTTGATGACGCTATTATTGCCTACAATTTGCTATACGAAAAGATAATTATCTCCGGCGAAGCCGCCTTCCGCCTCTACGACACCTACGGCTTCCCCCTCGACCTGACACAACAGATGGCGCGGGAACGCGGCATCTCGGTGGATGTCGAGGGCTTCTACCGGGAGATGGAGAAGGCGAAGGAGAAAAGCCGCGCCGCATCGCATTTTGTTCAGGGCGGCGGCGAGTTCGAGGTCCTCAGCGAGGGCAAACATTCCGAGTTTGTCGGGTACGATCACCTCTCCGCCAAGGGCGCGATCCGGATGTGGCGTGAGCTGCCCGATGACGAGGCCGCCGGGGATGAAGCCCACCCGGTCCCGGAAGAGGCGCCTTCGAGCCGTGTCGCCGTGGTCCTCGAAAAGACACCCTTCTACGCCGAGTCAGGCGGGCAGGTGGCGGATTACGGTATCATCCACGGTTCGGAGCTGAACCTCGTGGTGACCGATGTCCGCCTGGAGGGCGACCGACGGGTCCATTACTGCACCGTGCGACGTTGGCCGGACCCTGCCCGGGGTCTGCCCGGCGTGGTGGAAGCTGTCGTGGACCGTGAACGGCGGACCAATATCCTGCCGCATCACACGACCACTCACCTGCTACAAGCGGCGTTGCGTAGTGTGCTGGGCGACCATGTGACCCAGGCCGGGTCACGTGTCACACCCGACTACATGACCTTCGACTTCACCCATTTCGAGAAGCTGACCCCGGAACAGACCGCCGAGGTTGAGACGATGGTCAATCGTTGGATCCGTGAAGATCATCCCGTAACCGCCCACCAGATGGGGATCGACGAGGCGAAGGCGGGCGGCGCGATGGCGCTTTTTGGCGAGAAGTATGGCGAGATCGTGCGTGTGATACGGATTGGCGAGAAGGAAGTGGTGAGCCAGGAGTTGTGCGGGGGGACGCACATGGCACGGACCGGGCAGGCGGGCTTGTTCCGTATCGAATCGGAGTCGGCTGTCAGCGCGGGGGTGCGCCGCCTCGAATGCACCGCCGGTCTGGCCGCCTACCGGAAAATGGCGGGAGAACGTGACGCGCTGGACCGTGTCGCGGAAACCCTCGGCAGCCGTGGCAGCGACCCCGCCGAAAAAGCCGCCAAGCTGCTCGAACAGCAGAAAAAGCTGGAGAAGGAGATTGAACGTCTGAAACGGGCAGCGTTACAGGGTTCAGTCGACTTTCTGAAGGATTGGGGCGAGGAGATCGAGCATCCTTCGGGGAATGTGCTGGTGGTGAGCGGGGTGTATGAAGCTGCCTCGGACCGTGATTCGCTCGCCGCGGCGGCCGACAAGATCACAGAAGACCTTGTCAAAGCGGGCAAGCAGGGTGTCGGGCTGGTTGGCAACGTGGTGGATGGCATGTTCATGTTCGCCTGTACGGTCACCGATTCCCTGATCCAGCGCGGCGTGCAGGCAGGGAAACTGGTCGGTGCGGTCGCGAAAAAGGCGGGCGGCGGCGGCGGCGGCAAACCGAGTTTCGCCACCGCAGGCAGCAAGCAGATCGACACCGCGTACGCAGTGCTGAAGAATCGTAGCGAAATCCGCAAGCTGGTCGAGGGGATGCTGGCACAAGAGTGACATTGTCAGCCTGTACATGAATCCCGGCAGGTGCAGGACTGATCGGTTCCCCACAAGAATATGGGCAGCTGTCTCTGGCGAATCAGGCACATCCCCCCAGGCGGAGTCGGCAGCATAAAGCGTGTACAGTGCGAGTTCTCCCCTGACTCCTGCTGTGGATGCTGGCACTTGGAGGGGTGGCCTGCGCCGTGTATATTTGGGCTCTGTTGATCCGAACGAGTATTCTGGAGTCGAAGATGGCACGCCGTTGTGTGGTAACAGGCAAAGGCCCGCAGACCGGGCACAACATCAGCCACGCTCACAATGTGAGCAATCGTCGCTGGCTGCCCAACCTGCAGGACAAGCGTTTCTATGTCCCCGAGGAGGGCCGTTGGGTCCGTCTCCGCGTCTCCGCCAAGGGGATGAAGACGATTGACAAGAAGGGCATCAGCGCAGTCCTGAAGGATCTCCGGAAACGTGGGATCAAGGTCTGACACATGCCTTTGTGTCCCCGGTGAACGGGGCACGCCTGGAACGGAACTCAAACCCGCCGATTTCGGCGGGTTTTTCTTGTCTGGCCCCTGAGTATGCCATCCAAGCCAACCGTCGCGGCAGGCCTCCCAGCCTGCAGAACGTCGCAAGCCGCCCCGCGAGTGACAGTTACCAAGACCTTTAGTTTTGGAGTAACTGTCACACAAAAGGGGAGGCGTCGAGCGTGGCCCGACTTGCCTGCCAAGTCGGGTCTATCCCAACAGTTGTGGCAAGTCTGTGCAGTTGCGGCAGGACTCCCGACTTGCCGGATATCGGTCAGGTCGGGATACCTGACCGAACATCGACCACGTTTGACCGAGCGCCAAACCCGGGCTTGAAGTCCCAGGCCATCCGATGTGCACTGTCCCCGAGACCAGAAATCCAAAAACCACCACACCTTGCGCATCGGCTGTCAACGCACCTACCTTGAAGCCGTGCATCAGCATCGCACCGGCTCATTGGACATCACAGCACCAGTCGAAGTGAACGGGAATCCCGTGTAAATCGGGAGCGGCCCCCGCCACGGTAAGCGTGGACGACTGCGACAACCCGCCACTGGGGGATGAGGATCGGCTGCCTTGGGCAGACCGGTGCCACCCCTGGGAAGGCGTCGCAGGAGGACGAAACGCAAGCCCGGAGACCGGCTTCGACCCACCCAGGCTTTCTCCGGGGCAGGAGAAGGATGGGAACCGTCGCGTCGAGTTTCACCACCCGCACCTTCGGTTTCACACCCACCTCACTCCCGACTCACGGACAGGCCTGAGAATCGGGAGGATTCATGTTCAGACCTGTTGTTGCATTCCTGTCGCTGCTTTTCGCCAGCTTCGCCGCCTTCGCGCAATTTGCCGGTCCCGGAGCCTTTGTGTTGGAGGGGTTTTTCGGGCAGCAACTCCATTTTCAACCCCTGACAGGCGATCGGGTCGATCTCGGCGACATGCCACCGACATCCGCACGGCTGCGAATGCTGGATGACCAGCTCTGTATCGTGGCGGGCAGCGACTTCACCAGCGGTACCGGCTCCGCCCTGCATCTTGCGGAGATGAATGAGATCGAGGCGGCGATAGCTGAAAGCAGGCCGGTCCAGTGGGAAACTGTCCCCCTGCCCGACTTCACCAACCCCTACGACGCTGTGCTGTCCGGTGGCCTTCTTTTCATTTCCTGCCAGCAGAGCAGCTCGCTGATGGCGCTCGATCCATCGGATGGTTTCGCCGAGGTCGCCGTCTGGGAGGGACTGCCCAATCCGCAGGGGCTGGCGAGCAACGGCAGCTACATCTGTGTCGCCAATTCCGGCTATGGCTACAACAACACGGTCACGCTGGTCAGCATCGCCGAGCTTGACACGCTCCCGCAGGTGGAGGTCTGGGACAACCCCCAGGAAATTGCGGTCGATGACATGGGCCGCTTTCATGTGCTGTGCAGTGGACGCTCCTGGGAAGGAGTCGGGGCGCGTGTGGCCGTAATTGACCCCTTCGCCATCGAGCCGAGTGTCACCTATTTGGATGTTGACGAGAACCCCGGCGAAATCATCTTCGTCACCGGACCGGAGGATTTCGGCGGAAAGATGGTCCTCGGCGATGAATACACCCCAACCGAGCTGCACATCCAGGCGTATCGTATCCCCGAGTTGACTGGAGATGGCTCCCTGCCTGCGGGCCTGCTCGGTGGCTGGTCGCTGGCAGCGGGGTTCAATGGCCTGTTCATCGGTTCCACAATCCACAATACCCTGACCTTCTACACTGCTGACTGGGGTGGGGAAGCCGAGCTTGGGACATTTCCCGGCGGTGTCGCCGACCTGCTCGCCTATGACGCCGGACAGCAGAGCACAATGCGAGAAAATCTGGCGGACCTGCCCCGGGTGATCGAGCTGAGCCCCGCCTGGCCAAACCCCTTCAACGCTTCCACCACATTGACCCTGACCCTCGGACGGAGCGGTTGGACGACTGTCGAACTCTTCGACCTGCTGGGCAGGCAGTCAGGCACGCTCCTTGTTGGTCAGCTTTCCGCCGGTAGGCACAGCGTCGTGGCGGGCGGCGAAACCCTGGCATCCGGGACCTACCTGGTGCGTGTCCGTCACGCCGACGGCAGCGCGGTCCAACGTGTCACCCTGGTGAGGTGAACCGTGAGAAACCTGCCTGCCATCCTGGCAGCCCTGCTGCTCGCCGTGCCACCCGCCCTGCCCAACCCCTGGGCGGATGAGGTGGTCTCGGTCACCTTCGGGCCGGGCGCGGGGTTCGGACAGGGGGAGTGGTTCCCGGGCAACATCCTCGGTCCGCCCGATCCCATGGCGACACCCGGCGCCCCCGCAGCTTCGGAAGAAGAATTGCTCACCCTCGGAACGGGTGGCGAAATCATTCTCACCTTCCACAGCGGGGGGATCATGAACGGTCCTGGCCCGGACTTCACCATCTTCGAGAACCCGTTTGTCGTGGGCGACAACATCGCCGTTTTCCGTGAAGTGGCGTTGGTTGCCGTCAGTGAGGATGGCCTGAGCTGGCACACCTTCCCCTACGATTCCGAGACCTTCGAGGGGCTGGCGGGCGTCACCCCGACCAACGGCTGGGCGGACCCGACCAATCCAGCGGAAAGCGGCGGCGACAGCTTCGACCTGGAGACTGTTGGCCTCGATCAGGCCCTCTTCCTGCGTATCACCGATGCCGGTGACCTGGTCCCCGACAGCGGCCCCTCGTTTGACCTCGATGCTGTCGCGGTGATCCACGGCGAATCGAACCACTCATCGGTCGGCAATTCGGGGCAGAGCATCCTGCCTGTTGAACTCACGATCCGGTGCTATCCAAACCCCTTCAATTCCAGGGTGAACGTGCAGATTTCCGGGGAGGCGGGCGAAGTCACGCTCACCCTGTTCGACATGCTCGGGAAACAGGTGACAAGCGCGAAAGTCCGGGGCGGATCCTGGAGCTGGCAGGCGGGGGACACCCCATCAGGTGTCTACCTGTTGCAGGTGCGGGATCGCTCGGGGTCGGCAAACTCAACAAGGCTGACTCTCATCCGATGATTCCAGCAGCGATCAAGAGGGTCCCCTGGGCATATGGCAGGCTTGTCCGAGTCCTGGCCGTGGTGATGGCAGCTTTGCTCCTGCCCTGCCGCGACCTCCCCGCCGCCCTTGCTCCCACCCCGCCACTGCTCGCCGGACGGGTCATGACGGAGGGGTCCGGCCAACCGCTGCCCTCCGCCCATCTCCAGGTTCTCGGCGCCGCGAGCGGACTAACCGTCAGCGACAGCTACGGCCATTTTCGTTTCGCCGACCTGCCTCCCGGCGAAGTGACTCTGCAGGTTTCCCATGTCGGTTACGAAACCCACACCCGCATGCTCACCCTGCGTGAAGGGATGCCGCAGCAGATCACCATTATCCTCAAACCGCGCAGTGTCGAAACCACCGAGCCGGTCTGGATCACGGCCCAGCGTGAACGACCCCACTTCCACCTCGACACACGCACCCTTGAGACCTCCGGCTGGAGCAATGCCGGAGAGGCGATTCGTTCGTTGCCAGGGGTCCAGCTCTTCGAACAGGGCGGTGCAGGTGGACGCAGCGTTGTCAGCCTGCGCGGCTCACGACCTGACCATGTGCAGGTCCGGATCGACGGCATTCCTCTCAACGGCGGTAATGGCGAGGCTGTCGACCTCAGCGGGATACCCCTGCAGGGGGTGGCTTCCATCGACATTTCACCCGGCACCCGTCCTGGCGCGCCGGGCGGTGTGATCGACATCCGCACCCTCACCGCTGCACAGAAGCGGTCCGATTATCGTGTCGGACTGGAAGGCAGCTATCCAGACGCCACCCACCTGCACGCCTCGGCAGTCTCACACTCCCTCGACCTGCACCTTGACGCCATCCGGACAAGGGGTGATTTCAATTTCATCGATGAATCGGGCGAGAATCGGAAGAGGTACAACAACCAGCGTGAACGGCTTGCCGCTCAGGCGGGGTATCACAATCCTGAGCAGGGAGTCCGTTTAAGACTCGGCGGAGCCTTGCTCAGCCAGGGCTCACCCGCGCCCCTCTACCAACCTCCCACTCCCGATGCTCACCTGGAGGAGGAGACCTTTCGCGGTGACCTGACAATCCAGAAGGGCGCACCCTGGGGAAACCTTCACTCGACATTGCACGCCTCCAGCAGCCATCGCCGACATTTTAGCCCGGCGGTGCAGTGGCTGCCCGGCTCCTCGCAAGCAGTGACACACATCCCGGTGGACCTGGAGGACAAGGGCTGGCGTGCCGGAGTGCGTCTCAAAGCCACCGCCCGACCCCTGCCGCTCGATCGCTCCGGCTATGAGTGGGGTGTGGAGACGGGCTACTCGCGTGAAGCTTTTCTGAGCGTGGACAACCTGAGTAACGGTGTCGCGAGATCACGGACCGAGGGCGAGGTTCTCCGTAACCACGGCACCTCCGAGGGAACTGTGACAGTGCAAAGAGTGGCTGGTGACTGGCGTTTCCGGGGGGAAGCCATCGGACGGCTTGACCTGATCGAGGACCATCTTGCACAGGAGGAGCCCAGCAGGGGGCTGGAGCCCCATTTTACCAGCGGGGGGCGTCTCCAGGCGGCCCCGCGTGACGGGAACTGGTCCATCTTCGCGGGAGCGGGCACAGCCATCGCTCCGCCTGGATTCACCAGCAGGTTCCTCGTTGAAACCCTGTTCGCCCTCGGCAATCCACACCTTAAACCCGAGCGAGTGAAGGAGCTGCAAGGCGGGATGATGTTCAACTCGCCCAGTCGGACGCGCTCCCTGAGCGGATCGCTGGACTTTTTCATCCGCGAGACAGAGGACCTGGTGATCTGGCGTCGCAACTCCCGCGGTCAATACTTCCCCGACAATGTCGGCAGCGCCCGGGCGCAGGGAGGCACCATCGCCCTCGCGGGCGCAGCGAAAAAGCAGCTGGTGGAGTGGCAGGGTTCTTTGACACTTCAGGATGTGCGCAACACAACTCCCGCTTCGATTTTCAGGGGCATGCGGATTCCTTTCCAGCCGACCTGGTTCGGGAATGCCCACCTCGGGCTGGGCAGGCTGAATCGCCTCCGTCTCACCCTGGACCTGCGTGGGGCTGGGAGACGTTACACCACCGAATCCAACCTCGACCCCTTGACCACTTCCGGCGGGGGGTTGGCCGCCTACGGCGCGTTGGATTTTGCCCTGGTGAAAACCTTCGACCTCACGGGGAGTGGGCTGCGGGTCCGTGCAGGGATCGGCATCGACAATCTGTCCGATGCCCGTTACGAACTGCTCGACCGGATGCCAATGCCGGGACGTGTTTATCGTGCATCCCTGACACTGGAGAAACGATGAGCCTCCGTGCGCGCCCCCTGCTTTTCGCCCTGGCACTCCTGCTGATGATGCTTTCTGTCGTCGGCTGTGATGACGAGTCGGGGCCATCCGGACCGGTGCACACCGGGGTGCGTCCCCTGCTCGCAGTCGTCCTCGATGGCGGCCTTGTGCTCCTGGACCGTGAGACGGGCGACTGGCTCGGCGAACCTTTTGGCCTGGGCACGGCACCCAATGATATCGTCGCCGAAGGGGAGGCGCTCTATGTGATCAACAGCATCTCCAACGATCTGCATGAGTTTCGTTACCAGGACGGCGCTGTGGGTTATACCCGTCATCTCGACATCGGCCTGACCCGGAACCGCAACCCCTATTGTGTCGCCGCTACCGGCGAGGGACGTCTGCTCGTGAGCAATTTGCTGGAGAACAGCGTGAGTGTCATCGACCTCGCCGAATGGCGTGTCGATACCCTCTGGCAGACCGGACCCGCACCCGAAGGGATTGTCGTGGCGGGTGGTTACGCATATGTCGTGAACAGCGGCTATTCCTTTGCATCCTTCACTTTCAGCCAGGGCAGCCTCTATGTCTACGACCTGTCCGACGGCAGCCTGGTCGACTCACTGATTCTCGGAGTGAATGCCCAGTATGCCGCGCTCGGGGTGGATGGCACACTCGCGGTCACCTGTACCGGCGACTATCAGACTGTTGGCGGTGAAATCCACCTGGTTTCGCTGGACCCCCTCGCCACAATCGACATTCTGCCGGTCGATGGCTTCCCGGGGCGGATCGCATCGCTGCCCGAGGGCGGGTTTGTCATCGCGGCTGGTGGTTGGGCAAGCGATGGGGCATCCAACGGCCTGGTGCTGCGACTCGGGGATGGTTCGAGCGCCCTCGCTGTCGAGCAGATTGCCACGGCGCTTGGCAGTATCGCGATTGCGGGCCTTGCTGACGGTGGGTTCTATGTCGCGGCACGTGACGCAGAGCGACTCGAACTCTACAACAGTGACTCCAGAATCGCCACGTATGCCCTGCCGGACCTCCCTGTTGCTCTCACCCTTTGGGATCCCGCTCAACCGTGACAGATCGTCACACCGTGGCGATTTCCCCACCCGCCACGCGGCATCTCTCTCCACCCGTCACATCCCACGAAGCGGCACTAACCCCATAATATTCAACAGTTAACACCACATTGTGTTCGTTCAGCATTGACTGGCACATGGGTTGCATTTAGCTCGATCCAGATCATAGATGCCTGATGTGACAGGGAGTCAGGGGTGAGACGAGTATTTGCAGCCATCGCAGCTTTGTTGCTGGGGATTATCCTGGCACTGCTGCTCGCGCCGCATGCCAGGGCGGCCAAATGGGAAGAGGACTGGGGACCGATACGTCACCAGGGATACCTCTTTGACGGTCAGATCGGTTACTCCGCAGGGTATCAGCTGTATGACGCCGGCGGACTGCTGCAACAGGCCAAGGATATGCAGTTGGACCTTCCTACTGAGGGAATGGTGGTTCATCAGTTCACCATGCTCGGCAGCGCTTCAGAACGGGTTCGTTTCGGAGGCAGCTTCTTCTGGGGAAGCGAACGTATCACCGGTGCCATGAGCATCGCGGGCGACAGCTTCAGCCGTGAACTCACCACATCTTTGTGTGGCGGCGGGTTTCTGTTGGAGTATACGCCACTCGTTTACAAGCGATTCGCCCTCTCCGCCGGGACGCTGATCGGGGCTGGCACGGCGAATATCCATTTACGTCAGGATGACGGCACGGTCAGCTGGGGAGAGGCTACTTCACCCTATCGCAATGACCCCGCGACCACACCAGGTAACAACACCAAGATTGATATCGATCGAGGTTTCTTTTTGCTGCATCCTCACCTGACTGCACGTTATTTCATCCTCAATTGGATGGCCATCGAAGGTCAAGCGGGCTGGCAGTTCGACACTCTGAACGAGGATGGGTGGATGCTTCACTCAAACAGACTGAGCGGTAAAGGACCGGACATCAGCTTCCGTCAGCCCTTCTTCAGGCTGGGGATTGCCCTCGGCGGCTGAGCAGTATCTGTGGAAAACAAACAAGCATTTTTACCCGCCCCGGCGGGATAAGGAAGGAGTTGGACATGCGTTGGAAAACCTGCTTCGGGATCGTTCTGCTGGCGGGAGTGCTGCTGCCGACTGTTGAAGTGGCAGCGCAAACCGATGCTGATTACGAGTGGAAAACCTGGAAGACACGGCGCAGCCATGCCGGATTTAACGGCCATGGCAGCTTCTATTACCAGGGCCAGACCTTTGAATCGAAAGCTCTCGACAACCAGGCTGTCGCCATGGGTCTCGACAAATTCGATGGCATTCTCTGGGGCTTTGGTGGGTATGGCCTCGGTCACGTGGGCAATGGCTGGCGGATCGGCGGCGGTGGATTCGGTGTCGAGGCGATCACCACGGGTATCTACACCTCGGCTGGCGGGGACAAGTACAACCGTGAATTGAGTGTCGCCCTCGGCGGCGGAGGCTTCATGGTGGAATATTCGCCCTGGATGATCGGCCCGATCAATTTCGGCGTCGGCGGCCTGCTCGGCGGTGGTGGTGTGGCGGTGGAAATGCGTCAGGACAAGGGCGCTTTCAACTGGAACGACCTCCGTTACCAGTACACCGGAACACCGACCGCCGCAGAGAATGTTTCGACAGACATCACACAGGGCTTCTTCATGTTCCGTCCCTACGCCACAATTCGTGTCCATGTCCTTGACTGGATGGCGGTGGAGGCGGTCGGCGGGTACCACCTGAGCACGCTCTCGCAGCAGGGCTGGTTCTTCGGTGACCGTCAGTTGAGCGGCAAGGGCCCCGAACTTGACATCAATCGGCCCTTCTTCCGAGTCGGCGTCGCCTTCGGCGGTTGAGATATAGCAAGGCCACCAGACAGTATGCCGTTTGTCGGCTGTTCGCAGCCGTTTCCTCCGTTGACCGCGGTGATGATCAGAACGTCGATCACGCAGACGGAGAAAATGACCTACTGTCTGGTGGCCTGGCTGTCGTACAACTCACCCCCTCCACCTACTTCTCCTCACCGCCTTCGGATGGCACAAGCTTCAATGCTGCGCTGTTGATACAGTACCGCAATCCCGTTGGTTTCGGACCGTCGTCAAATACATGCCCCAGGTGCCCTCCGCAACGGCTGCAGGTCACCTCCGTACGCACCATAAAATGCGACCGATCCTCCGCCTCATCGATCTTCGCACTCTCCAGACCGTCGATGGGCTGGTAAAAACTCGGCCAGCCGCAGCCGGAATCGTACTTCTCCTGCGAAGTGAACAACTCCTCCCCACATCCGGCGCAGACATAGACACCCGCCTCCTTGGTGGCGTAATAGGCACCGGTGAATGCTCGTTCTGTACCCTTTTCACGCAGGATGTTGTACTGCTCAGGCGTCAGCAACTCGCGCCACTCGGCATCAGTGCGAACGATCGTATCACTCTTCACGGTATCCTCCGGTACGGATTGGGCGGACAAAGGGGCATCCAGCCCTGCCGTCCCGATGTACAAAACGATCAATACGAACAAAATGAACAAAACTCCCAGCGGGCTTGCAGTCCCGCTAACTGTCTTTCTATCGGGCCGTTTACTCCCTCCAGTCCGCTCGATCATCTTCCTGCCTCTCTCCCCCCGGGTCCGTAATAAAACACCTGGTGTCCGGCACGCCTTTCCCGCATCCTACCCTTCAACCCCTCCCAGCACATTTCCAGCGTTGCGGCAATGTTGCGTCAGCGTTGCGGCAGGTCTTGAGCGAAGCGGAGACCTGCCGCCAGTCGAAAGAGCCAAAGGCATTCGAGAACACTCATCGCTCCTCGATGAACCCATCAAGCATATTTGTTTTCGGCTCCGCCTGAGAATTTGTGTAGAAATCCAGCTGTCAAGTTCGCCGAGAGGCAAGCGTAGCGCGGTCTCTCGGTGCGACTTGACCGCAGTATCCACTCACCAATTCTCATGAGCACCCCCTTCCCATAAATACGATTTCCGCCGCGTATCGGTTGCATACCCTGATCCATGACATCCAGAAAAGGAGAGCCCATGCCATCGTGCCCCGCTTTTCACCCCGCCCGCATGGAACGGGAGCCTTTTGGAGGGCATGATCCCCACACGCTATATTTCAAGCCATCGACTGAATTTCCATCGAAAAACGAGGCAGTAACGGCCACGGGCGGACCAGAGATGAGCAAGAAGCGGATTGCCATATACCCGGGAACGTTCGACCCGATCACCAACGGGCATATTGACATCCTGTTGCGGGCGTGTGACATCTTCGACGAGGTAATCGTTGCCATCGCTCGCAACCCCGCCAAGGAGCCGACCTTCACGCTGGATGATCGGCTTGAGATGATCCGTGAGATCATTCGTGCCGGGCTTCTGCCCGCCGAACGCAGTCGTGTCGAGGTGCTGGAAGGCCTGGCTGTAGAAGGAGCGAAGGAGTATGGTGCGGTCGCATTGGTCCGTGGCCTGCGCGCCGTCTCCGACTTCGAGTTCGAGTTCCAGATGGCCCTGATGAACCGTCACCTCGCCCCGAAACTCCATACGGTTTACCTCATGCCGAAGGACGAGTACACCTACCTCTCGAGCACAATCATCAAGGGAGTGGCGCGACATGGCGGCGACATACGCAGGTTTGTCCCGATCAATGTCGAAAAGCGGCTCTTCGAAAAGTACGGAATCCCGTTCAAACCTTAAGCACCATTCCAGTGGCGGTGACTGCCGCCGCCGGCATTGAAACTTATCGGCCGCCGCAATACGACGCCGACTTTGTGGGAGATTTCACATCATGGACCCGATCACACGCATTGTCGAACAGGCAAAAGGTGACAAACAGACCATCGTCCTGCCCGAGGGAAATGACCCCCGCACCTGGCAGGCAGCACGTAAACTTGCAGATGAGGGCATCGCAATCCCTATCCTGCTCGGCACTCCCGAGGAGATCGATTCCGGGCTGAAGCAGTCCGGTGTCTCCGACGAGGGGCTCACCGTCATCCATCCCGCCACTTCCCCAAGGCGGCAGGCCTATGCTGAGGAATTCGCGAAGGTGCGTGTCCACAAGGGGATGACCTTCGATCAGGCGATGGAAGTGATGACCGATGTCCTGTTTTATGGCGCGATGATGGTCCGTATGGGCGACGCCACAGGGGGGGTAACCGGTGCGGCGCACACCACCGGCGATGTCATGCGTGCAGCCATTCAGGCGATTGGCATGGCCCCGGGAATCAAGATCGTCTCCTCTACCTTCCTGATGGTCATGCCCGACGGCAAGGTCTACACATTTGCCGATTGTGCCATCGTCCCGGAGCCGGATGCCGAGCAGCTCGCCTCGATCGCCGTGGCCAGCGCCGCAACCCACAAGGCCCTGACCGGCGAGGAACCGGTTGTCGGGATGCTCTCTTTCTCCACCAGGGGCAGCGCGAACCACCCGCTTGTGGACAAGGTTGTCGAAGCGACAAAACTCGCGGCGGCCCAGGCACCAGCTCTCAAGATCGATGGCGAGCTTCAGCTTGATGCCGCGATTGTCGAGTCGGTCGGCAAGAAAAAGGCTCCGGGCAGCAGTGTCGCTGGCATGGCGAACGTGTTGGTCTTCCCGGACCTGCAATCCGGCAACATCGGTTACAAATTGACCCAGCGTCTCGCAAAAGCCGAGGCGATCGGCCCGGTGGTCCAGGGGCTCGCGAAGCCCTTCTATGACCTCAGCCGTGGCTGCAGCGCCGAAGATATCGTCAAGACAACCGCAATCTGCGCTGTTGTCGCCCAGTCCCTGAAGGAGGTTGGATGAGCCCGACCCTCGCCAGGCGTACACGCGCTCTCAGCGAGTCGCTCACCCTGAGCATCGTCGCTCGCACGGCTGCGATGCTCAAATCCGGGATTGATGTCGCCAGGCTTTCCGTTGGTGAGCCGGATTTCCCCACACCGGCGGCGATCAAACGCTCCGGGATTGAAGCGATCGAAACAAACTTCACCCGCTACACCGCTGCGTCAGGGATTATCGAACTGCGTGAAGCGGTTTGCCGGAAGCTGGAAGTTGAGAATGACTTGCGCTACACACCCACGCAGATCGTTATCAGTTCAGGCGCGAAGCACTCGCTTGCGAACAGCCTGATGGCGGTGGTGGACGAGGGTGACGAAGTCCTCTGGCCCTCGCCCGGCTGGCTCTCCTACCCGGAACAAATCCTGATCGCCGGGGGCATCCCGGTCGCCTACCCCTGCCATTGCGACAACCATTTCCGCATCGACCCCGGCGAGCTGGAGGGGTTGATCACTCCGCGAACACGGGCGATCATCGTGAACAGCCCGAACAACCCGACAGGCGCGGCCTATACTCGTGACGAGATCGAGCGGATCGGTGAGGTACTGGCAAGGCACGACATCTGGATCATCAGTGACGAGATCTACGAGAAGCTGCGTTATGACGGCCATCCGCACACCAGCTTCGCCCAGGTTCCGGAATTGTACGAGAAGACAGTCGTGGTCAACGGCGTATCGAAGGCCTATTGCATGACCGGCTGGCGAATCGGCTACCTCGCCGCACCGGAGGCGCTGGCGAGTGCCGCGTCACGCATCCAGTCCCAGATGACCTCGTCGGTTTCAAGTATCGGCCAGAAAGCGGCGTTGACAGCGCTTTCCGTCACCCAGCCTGAGATGGAACCCATGCTTGCGGCGTTTCGCCGGAGACGTGAACGGGTTGTGGAACTGCTCGCACAGATTCCCGAGATCACCTCACCCCTGCCGGAGGGTGCCTTCTATGCGTTCCCGAAGGTCTCCGCGTATTACGGACGCCGTGCGGGTGGGACGGTGATCAGTGATTCGGTGACGATGTGCGAGTATCTGCTGGAGGAGTACCATGTGGCGCTTGTGCCCGGATCAGCCTTCGGCGCGGATGACCACATCCGCATCAGCTTCGCCACCGCTGAAAGTGAACTTGAGACGGGAATCCGCCGCATCCATGAAGGGCTGCTGGCGCTGAAGTGAACTCGATTATTCTGACTCTCGAATGAATTGTCCATTGAATGAATAAAGATTGGGCTCATCATGAGAATTTGTGCGTGGATTCAGCAGTCAAGTTCGCCGAGAGGCAAGCGCATCGCGGTCTCTCGGTGCGACTTGACTGCAGAGGTTGAACATCTTGTCATTGAACTTGTTCTTTCGAAAGAAATATTCATGCGAGTTGATCTGAATCCGTCAAGGAAGTGAACTCAGTCAACCTGCCATTTCTTTCGCAAAACAAGTCTTCCCGATAAAGTTGTTGCCGAATCGTTGTCAAGTCACACCAGGAAACGTCACTTCGTTCCGCCTCCTGGTGAACTTGACAACTCGTTTCAGGTTGGCCTGTCACCGAGAGGTGTACCTCGGCACAGATCGCTTCAGCGTTACGGCAGGTCTTCAGCGAAGCGGAGACCTGCCGTCTGCTGAAAAGAGCGGCGCTTCGGCCCAGATCGTTACGGAATTACAAATTACATATCTTTATGTAAGTGGCTGAAAACAGTCAAATCATGCCTCTTGGGGATTGCAAGGGTTAAAAATGGAAAAAAAGTGATTTGGGTGTTGACATCCCTCTCCTGCCATGTCTTACATTTCCGCGAAATCGTTACGTCGAGTCGGCTGACACGGTTCAGGCATTCGACAGTCAGACATCAACCAAGCAGTTCAGCAGGCTAACCACCATTCACTCAGGAGGCAGTATGCGTAAGCTGTTGATTGTTGGGATTGTACTTCTGTTGGCCGCACCGGTATTCGCAGGTGATGCGACCTCGAAGGGCACCTGGACCGTGGGGCAGGCATTTGGCGGTTCAACGGGAATTGGTTACTTCTACATGGACAACATCGAGGTTGGCGCGAGCGTGAACTTCAGCTCGATGTCCTCGGATGCGAGCGGCACCGATGTTTCGACCACGAACATGGGCTTTTCAGTTGGCGGTGCTTACTACCTGTCCCAGATGGGCCCCGGCACACCCTACGCTTCCATCAATCTTGGCTGGAACAGCTCGTCTGATGATTCCGCTGGTGACCCCAAGTCATCCAGCCTTGGCTTCGGCGTGGGCGTTGGCTACCTCTGGTTCCTCACGGATCACGTGAGCTGGTTCGGCGGGTTGGGCTTCAGCAGCACCAGCTCCAGCTTTGAAGCAGGTGGCGCATCGAGCGACTCCGGCACCTCCGGCATCAGCTTCATGGTTGGTCTGAAGGCCTTCATCTTCTGATCAATTCATACTGCAGAGAACACCCCTTTCCCGGCCGGGAGAGGGGTGTTTTTGTTTTGATCTGGATCCTGAGGCAGGTTCTGTACTACTCGGGTTCGGCCAGGTCCCCGAATCTGGTCGGAAATGCGGCAGCTCAGGGAAAGCTGTTGCAAGGGTATGAATAGCCATCGGTCATCGGTACCAGTTCAGGCGGCGGAAGTAATCGTACAGCGTGTCGACAACATGGCGGACGTCATGGTGTCGGACCACCCACTCACGTCCCTCTGCTCCCTTCTGCCGACGGTACCCCTCATCCTCGATCAACCGCACCAGCTCCCCCTTGAGTGTTTCAGCCGTCACAGGAATGAAGGGGTGGTCCGGCAGGAAGGAGACCATCTCGGGCACCATGCTGGTGCAGGTGGGAATGCCCAACGCGAGATATTCCACACTGCTCATGCCGTATCCCCAGCCACCAGTGTCGGCGATCTGGTCAACGGCGATGTCGCAGGTGGCTTTGAGGGCCATTGCCTGATCGTAAGGCAGATTCTCGATGAGAACCAGTTCGACTGGATATTGTTTCTCGAGTTCGCGCACAACCTGGATGATCCGGTCTGTCCCTTTGAACGCACGCACACGTGCGGTGTGAACAATCCGCAGCTTGCCCTCCCCCATTCCTTCCCGTGGCTGAACCCTGTCGGTATTGAAGGGGAGGAAGAGGTATTCCAGGCGGTCATCCATGGCGAGTAGATCGACCTCGCTGGTGAGGCGCAGCCCGAGGTGCTGGTCGATATGCCGGTAGATTCCACGGTTCCGCATGTCGCTGCCGTGATAGAAGGCCATCATGGGTTTGCCAAGGTCTGCCCAGTGCCTTGTCATTCGACCGTCACGGAAAAACTCCGCCCCCTGGTCGAGCCAGATGATGTCGAAGTCATCCAGTTTGTAACGACGCACGGCATCGAGCACTTTGCCCGCGATCACGGTATCCCGCAGCTTGAAGAAGGCGGAGGCCAGCGGGCTGGGGCTGCGCCACCAGGGGGGACGTTCTTCGATCGGGGTGTCATCGGCGAGGGGACCGCGTGTGATACGGTGCAACATGCGGCGTGTGTTGATGATCAGCGAATTGTCCGGCTGCAGGGGCAGATCAAGGCAGATGTCCTCGGGGAAATGGAAGGGACTGCGGAAAAGGGTGACCACACGGCACTCATTTCCCCGCCGTCGGTGCTCCTGCTGCAGGAGGGTCAGGGCACCGGTCACCTGGTAGGGTGCGATGCAAAGCAGTTTCATTGCGTCGGGCCGGAAGGGGGGTCCATCTCGAGGACGGCAGCCTTGAGGGCGTTCGAGGGCACGGGCAGATTGGCGCAGAAGTCTGCCGCCTGGCTGGAATTCCAGACACCATGCTCGCAGCGGACGATGCTGACATCCCGCATCAGCCCGGTCCCGAAGGTCAGCCAGCCGGTGTAAGCGAAGACATCGTCATAGTCATCTTCATAGACATGAAACAGTGGCATGGCTTCCGGCGCGACCATTTTGTGAGTGGTGGTCCAGACTTCGACACGGCTGCCGGCGAGGGAGGCCAACCTTGCCAGGGGACCTGAGCCGATCTTGTTGACAAAGCTCTTGCCGTCCAGGGCGTCACACCCGAGGATCAACAGATCGAGCCAACCTTTCGAGACGATCTCAAACAGTACGGTGTCATGGAGCATCTCTTTCATCATGTGCAGCTTGTCGAAGGTGGCCTGCCCTTCGCCGCCGGGTTCGGAGTAGCCGACTGTGGCATTCGTGCAGGCGAGCCCCGCCTCCTGCAGCGCGGTCATTCCATGCAGCACGGTCGAGCTGGAGGAATAGAAGCCCCAGTGGTTGCGTGGAGCGGGCGGATTCGCGAGGAGATGGCTGGCGAACTGCTGGAGCGAGGTTTCCACTTCGCGGGCGTACCGGGCGGCCTCTTCGCCCAACATGACCGCACCCCCCTTCTCGAGGGCAGAATCGAGACGCATGGCGAGGTTCAGGACCGGGGCCATGGCACGCTGGGCACGGGCCAGGTCGACCACCGCCCGGTGCAGGTCGGCCTCTTTCTCGTGCCCGGTCTGGGCAAACGCCTCTGCCGCCAGAGCTGCAATGGCAAGCGCACCGTGGTCACGGTCACGCATCGCCTGCTGGAGCAGTGCGCGCCAACCCTGGTGCTGCTCAGGCATTATTCTGGAAAATCTTTGTCATGTCAAAGTCAAAGAAGTCTGGCATGCAATACCGGCATCCGGTCGCGCCCTTGTTGACGGGGTCGGCGAGGAAGCGCTTCACGCCGTCGAGCGTGTAGATTTTCTTCCGCTTATCCTTGGAGATCTTGGATATCTGGCATTCATACTGCGGACGTGACATGTCGTGTACGACATTTGTTTCAAGCTCGACAATCCACATCTCCCCTCCCGATCTGGTGAGTTGTCTAAGGTGTTTGAGACGGTACGTTCAGTCAATGGCACACGCCTGGGGATTTCGCGCTTCACGAAACGCGAATGCCGTCCATTTCAAGGTACAAGCCGCGTGGCGGGCAATCAAGGAATGGCCGCACCGGGTCTGACACTCTGCCGCTTCCGCTGCCTGAGGTCCGCAGGGGGAGGCGCCGCTTACTGCTTCTGCAGCGCTGAGTCCGAGGCGAGGCGCACCACCGGGTTGAGCGCGAGGGTGTGGTTGCCATGGTAGATGACCAGGCGGCAATAGCCACGCCCCTTTGCAGGTGCGAGAGCCATCCTTTTCTGCCCCTTCAGGATCGAGACCACCTCACCACCGGGTCCGATCACCTCGGCGTAATTGACCGGACGGTCGAAGCTGACGACATAACCCCGTTCGCTACGCTCAAAATGCTCGATCATCGGCAGTTCTTCATGAGGCAGGGACCGTGTGACACTCCTGTCAAGGTGACGAACCGCGACAAAACGGCCCAATCGCATCGCCTCGAGCACGGCATCCGGGTCGGCGGCGCCCTGCCTTTCCGGCACAGCATCCCCCTCCCGCAGGTCCACAAGCAGGTATCGTTTCCCGGTCTGGTGCCGACTGCGCGGATCATGGCAATCATCCCCAGCAGTTCCCCAGACCATGAGTCCACTGGTCAGCGCCTCATCCCAGGGTTCAAAGCTGTCGATGGATTTGTTGAAGATTTCGAGCGCATCGTAATCGAGGGTGGTGACATCCTCGCCACTCCAGGCTTTTCCACTGCGTGGGTGGGCGAGGATCAGGAGACGGCTGATTTTTCGCAGCCTGCCCAAGGTTTCGGCACGGCTGCGTGTGGAGCCGCCGAAGGGGTAGTGATCTGTGCGAGTTCTTTCTGCGCCCAGCACCAGCACATGATGGTTGTGCGGCCCCCAACCATGCTCATAACCGTGGATTGCGCCGTGGCTGTGTTCGGAGTCGGTGACCCGGTTGTGGTCGGTCAGGATCACCGCCCCAGCACCGATGCGGGCGTAATGGTCGACCATTTCCTCGGCGTTGAAGGCCCCTTCCCAGCGGTTCGTGTGCATGTGCACAGCGACTGGCACCCAGCGGGGGCGTCCAGATTCATAGGGGAAGTGGAACCATGTTCCAGCCGAGTCGATGATCCGGCGGGCCGGAGTGACTGGGGGAGCGAGACGTTTGAATAACAGCCCGCGTCCAATCCAGAGTCCGAGGGATCGCAGGATGATGTTCGCTTCACGCAGCCAGGAGAGGAGGGGGACGGGACGACGGCGAGGGTGGCGTGTCTCATCGAGACGGATGATCGCCTCTCGTGCCGCGAACCCGAGTCCGAGCAGGAACCCGGCGGTATTCATCGCCCAGGGGTAGCTTGAAATCGGGAGGATAAAAAGGGCGACGACAAAGAGCAGGACCGCCGCCACAGATCCGGTGAGCAGACCTGTCAGGCCGCCGTATGCAGCCCATCGTTTCCGTTCCTTGAGTGTCTGCTTCACCAGGTGGATAAGAGTGATCAGGAGCAGCAGCAGGGCGAGCAGCGAATAATGGCTGACGGGCCGGACCATGGGCCAGGCAGCGGATTCGCCGGATGTGTCGCTGAGCCATTCGGGGAGTTTGAAGGCGAGCGAGGCGATGGAATAGACGATCAGCCCGAGGGGCAATCCGGCGGTGTAGGCTGCCCATTTGCCAGAGGCGATGATGAAGGGGACCATCGTGACGACAATGAGGAGCTGCACAGAAGCGTAGGCGGCAAAACGATAGGCCAGCAGAGGCGCGGCAGACTCCATCCGGTCCCGTGGAAAAAGCCAGCTCGCGGGCAGGTCGAGGAGTGTGGCTCGTAATGCAAGAATCGAGGAAACCGTGAGTAACGCTATGGCGACAATCAGGACGGTCCTTTTCTCGCGCAGCAACCAGGTGGTGACGAGAAATCCCAGGAGGAAGAGCAGCCATTGCTGGATGACCAGCATGCCGGGGTCACGTAACCCTTCCAGGCCAAGCGAAAGGAGCATGACCAGGCCAAACAGCAGAGCGAATGGTCCGGCTGAATGAGCGCGTGGCCTTTCGAGGACTCCAGCGAGGGAGGCTGCAGCGGCGACCACCAGTCCGGCAATACCTGAAACAAGCAGGGCGTTCGGATCGCCACCGAAGAGCAGGATGAGGATGTGCAGCAGGGCCCAGGTGAGCCCCGCGATCCGCCAGGCCTTCGGGATCGGGACCGGGGAGGCGTCCACCAGCAGACGCTTCATCGGATCAGGTGATGAAGCAACCTGCTTTTCCGCTTCCTGTCCTGCCGAATCAGTCACGACAGTTTCAACTCCTTCAGCAAATGCATCACCTCATGGGTGACCTCGGTCGCGGCGATTGTAGATATAGGCAGTCCGATTTGCGCGAGGACAGCCCGATGCGGGACACTCTGCGGTCCGAAACGAGTGTAGTTTTCGTGGTCACCGTTGTAAAGTACCACCATGGGGACATCCCGTGCCGCAGCGATCTGGACGATGCCCGTATCGGGAGTGATCAGCAGATCGGCCTGTGCGAGCATGGCACTTGCCTCCAGGAGCGAATGTGTTTCCACTGTGAAAGCATACTCGATTTCATGGGCCAACTGGTCACAGAGGAAGCGATCCTGCGGGGCGCTCAGTAGCATAAAACGCACCTCAAGCAGGACCTCACGCAGTTCACGCATCATGGAACGGTACCCGTTCAGGGTCCATTCGCGTGACGATGCTCCACCGGCGGAGAGGTTTACCGCGACAAAAGGAACACCACGTGGGGCATTTCCGAGGGTCTGCGCAGCCCATTCCTCGGCCCTCGGGCTGATGCCAACGTGGATCCGGCGTTTGACAAAGTTCGGATCGAGACCGAAGGGCTGGAGGAGACGTACCAGCGATTCGGTTCGGTGCTCATTGGCCCAGTCATGCTCGATGGTATGGGTCAGCAGCACATTGTGATGGGGGTGGGAAAGGCCGATCCGAAAAGGCGCCCGAGTGAGGAGCAGGATCATGCTCTCGGTTGTGGCGGGATGGCCTTTGGGCATGAGCACGACATCCGGCCTGTAGCGGAGAATCCGCCAGATCGAATAAAACCATTTCGGCAGCTTGTGGTAGAGGAAGACCCTGTCGACATGGGGGTCGGCCTTTGCCAGGTCGAGTCCCGGTTTTGTGACGACAACCGCGATTTCGGAACGGGGGCGGGCACGTGTCAGCCCCGCCAGCAGGGGTGTCGCGACAAGGTAATCGCCACGTTTCACCGGCAACAGAACAAGGATCCGTTTCACCGACCCGGGCACCTGGCTGCGGGACCGTGACGGCGCCCGGAAGAGACGCGCCAGCAAGCTGAACAACCGGGCACGCCACCAGGGGCGTGAAAAGAGAGGATCGTTCTTCACTCGTACCGTCCATGCTCAACCGGGTGGCAGGTTCTATCGAGCCGGCCCCCCGTTTTACTTGTCTATGCGAGATTTCGGGAGAGTATACGAAATATACGGCCTGAGCCTGATGATTGAGTCGATCCCATTGATCGGGTATTTCGCGAACTGTCCGAAATTCGGGATGGCGTGTTTCTGGTAACTGTTCCTCAAAACAGGGTAGAACCCGCCCCCAACCATGAAGTACCTGGTGTGTGAGTAACAGTCACCCTGGGCGACTACCGCAACGGCCTATGCCCAGATGCCGCTGAGAGGTTTTTCATAGATGCGATAGGTTTTGTAACGCCTGCCGCCCATCATCTCGGCGGCTCGGTTCATCATCGTATTGGTTTCAAGAATCCAGCTCATCTCCCCGCGCTGGATGCCGCGCTTCAGTCCCTCGACAAAATGATCGTAATAAAAAACGGCGTCGATGCCCCGGTTCCTGTACTCCTCGAGCACACCCATCACGATAACACGTGAACTGGTGATCTTGCCCGGACGGGTCAGCCAGAGCAACTTGAGCAGCCCGAAGGGGAAAAGGCGGCCATTGCGGATTTTAACAATCGCCTCGTTGATGTTCGGCAAAGCGAGGGAGAAGCCAATCGTCTCACCCGTATCGGGTTTCTCAGCGAAAAAGACCTGATCCTTGTCCACCACCGACTTCAGGTTCTTCGCGAGGTGCATGAACTCTTCTTCGGTGAAGGGGACTGCGCCCCAGTTGTTCTCCCACGCCTTGATGTGGATTTCCCAGACGATCTTCGCATCCCGCCAGAAGTTCTTCATGTCGAGTTTACGAAAACGTAGCTGGGACCTTTTCCGGATTGCTTCCGCACCGCGCCGCAGCTTTTCGCTCATATCCTCCTGCTCGATGGAATAGCAGAAAACATCCATCGCCTTGCGGTAGCCGAGATTCTCCAGCAGCACGGGGTAATAGGGCGGGTTGTAGGGCATCATGATATAGGGGACGAGATCATACGCATCCATCAGGATGCCAATATCCTCGTTGATGTTGGGATTGAAAGGGCCGCTCATCATATCGAAGCCCCAGGAGCGTCCCGCCGTTTCGGCCTGCTCGAACAGAAGTCGGGCGACATCGACATTGTCGATACAATCAAAATGGCCGAAATGGCAGGTGTTCTCGTTGTGGGTCTCATTGTGGCGCTTGTCGCGTATCGCGGCGATGCGCCCCACGGGTTTGCCATGCAGGTAAGCGACAAAGAGACGGCGCTCGGCATTCAGGTAAAAGGGGTTTTTCAGGGGGTCGAGCAGCTCTTTCTGCTGCACACGCAGAGGGGGCACCCAGCAGGCATTTTTCCCCTGGACGAGGAAAGGGACTTCGAGAAAATCACGATAGGGTTTGCCGGAGAATGCCTCCACCACCTGTATCGTATCCGCCATCACCATCTCCTCGTTTCCCATTCCGGTGCCCTTTACCGGTGCCCTCTTCCGGTGACAGTACTCAGCGCAGGATAGAATCTGCCCCAAACATCATCTGTGTGGGGTGGTGAGTAACTGTTACAGTGTGGCCTCGGCTACGCCTTCGCCACCTCGACGCCTGCCGGTGGACGGACACCCACAAAGCCCAGTGTTTTGCCGACCTTCAGCAGTTTTTCGACGGCGAAATCGATCTGCTGTTCGGTCAGGGTGGACATCAGGCTGAGCCGGAGCAGAGCATGCCCCGGCGGTACGGCCGGGCTGATCACCGGATTGACAAAGACCCCTTCTTCCTGCAACATCATGCAGGCGCGGAAGACAGTCATATCCTCGCCCACATAGACCGGGATGATCGGCGATTCGGGCTTGCCAATGACAAATTCCGACTCGATCAGTGCCTTTTTCAGGTAGTTGGTCAGGTGCCAGACCCGGTCGATGCGTTCCGGCTCACGTCTGATGATCTCCACCGCCTTGATCACCGCCGCCATGTTCGCGGGGGGCGGGCTCGCGGAAAAGATCAGGGCGCGGCTGTGGTGCTTGAGGTAGTGGACAACATCTTCCGTTCCGGCAAAAAATCCGCCGATGGAGGCGAAGGACTTGCTGAAGGTGCCGATGGTGCCGAGGACACGGTCCTTTACGCCGAAATGGGAGGCGGACCCCTGCCCGCCGGGGCCAAGCACACCGATCGCGTGAGCGTCATCGACGATGACATCCGCACCATACTTGTCCGCCAGGTGGACAATATCCGGCAGGGGCGCCAGGTCGCCTTCCATCGAGAAGACGCCGTCGATCACGATCAGTTTTGTCTTGCCCCGGGCCGCCTTCAGCTTTTTCTCGAGGTCTTCCATGTCGGAATGGTTGAACTTGATGGTTTTACCGAAGCAGAGACGGGAGGCATCGATGATGCTGGCGTGATCCATGCGGTCGAGGAAAAGGATGCCGTCACGCGGGACGAGGTGGGCGATCACCCCCTGGTTGGTCATGAAGCCGGTGGAGAATACAAGGGCGGCATCCACCCCCATAAAATCGGCGAGGACTTGCTCGCATTCTTCGTGGACCGCGAGGGTGCCATTGAGGAAACGTGACCCGGCACAGCCGGTGCCATACTGATCGATGGCCTTTTTCGCGGCCGCTTTTACTTCGGGATGGTTGGTCAGGCCGAGGTAATTGTTCGACCCCATCATGATGACCTCTTTGCCATTCATCATGACAGTTGCGCCCTGTTCGGACTCGATGGGACGGAAGTAAGGGTAGAGACCGGCGGCCATCACCTCACGTGCAGCGGTGAACTCTCTTACCCTCGCCTGGATTGGCTTCATCGCGGAACCCCTCGTTCGGACCACACTTCCGGCACGTCACCGCACCGGTCCATCCCCCCTGACGTCCGCCGCACGGAGATCAACCCTCCGGAGTCACCAGCCGCCATTCATCCCTGATCCACTCTCCAAGCCGGTCAAGCGCCTCGGGAGTGGGCAGGAGCAGTTTCTCCTGGTCCCGCCTTCGCTTGATCTCCAGCTTGCCCTCCGCCAGGTTCCGTTCGCTGACAATGACCTGGAAGGGAAATCCAAGCAGATCGGAATCCTTAAATTTAAAGCCTGCACGGACATCTCGATCATCCAATGCTACATCATGACCCATTTCCTGCAGGAGGTGATAGAGCCGCTCCGACTCCTGTGTGACCTCTGCCGATTTGGCGTTGATACTGAGGACCACCACATGGTAAGGCGCGATGGACATGGGCCAGACAGCACCCTGTTCATCGGCATTGGCCTCGAGCACGGCGGCGACCAGCCTGCCGACGCCGATGCCATAGGAGCCCATGATGATGGGTGTTTCGCGTCCATTTTCATCGAGGACAGTGGCGCCCATGGCGGCGCTGTATTTCGTGCCGAGTTTGAAGATGTGCCCCAGCTCGATGGCACGGACCACCTTGAGCGGTGCGCCGCAGTTGGTGCAGGGTTCGCCCTCACGAACGATACGCAGATCGTGATAGGAGTCAGGGGTGAAAGTTTCGCCCACCTGCACGCCGGTGACGTGGTACTGGTTCTCGTTCGCACCGGTGGCCATGTTGTGTGCGCCTTCAAGGCGCAGGTCAGCGTAGATCGGCAATTTGCCCTCGAGCCCCACCGGACCGAGGAAACCGATCTCGGCGCCGATCAGGTCACGGACCTCCTCGGGGTGTGCCGGCCGCATGGCTGCACCGAGCAGCTTCTGCAACTTCGACTCGTTGACCTCATCGTCCCCGCACACAAGGACCATCGCGAGACCATTGTCACCCATGAAAACCAGGGACTTGATGAAACGGTCCCGTGGCAGGCCGAGGAACTGGGAGACCTCCTCCACAGTGCGTTGCTCGGGCGTGTGGACCTTCTGGAAGGTATCCGGCTCACCAGCGTGGCGCTCGCTGACGAGTTTCGAGGTGGCGACTTCGACATTTGCGGCATAGCGGCAGGAGTTGCAGACGGCGCAGGTGTCCTCGCCGGCATCCGACTCCACCATAAATTCTTCCGATCCGCTACCGCCCATCAGTCCCGATGAGGCGCCGACCACGAAAAATTTCAATCCGGCACGGCTGAAGATGCGTCGATAGGCACGATCATGTTTGCGGTAGCTCTCGTCCAGACCCGCCTGGCTGACATCCAGCGAGTAGGCATCCTTCATGATGAACTGACGTGTGCGTAACTCACCGGAACGTGGGCGTGGTTCATCCCGGAATTTCGTCTGGAACTGGTACCAGATCTGCGGAAGTTCCTTGTAGGAACGGATTTCCCCACGTGCCAGCGAGCAGATGATCTCTTCGTGTGTCGGGGCGAGCACCAGGTCACGGTCCTTACGGTCACGCAGGTGGAACATCTCCGGGCCGAAATCGGTGGCACGGCCTGTCTCCTGCCAGACTTCGACAGGGTTGATCGCCGGGAGGAAGAGTTCCTGGGCGCCGATCCGATCCATTTCTTCTCGGATGATCTGCTGCACTTTAAGTGACGCACGCTGGCCGAAGGGCAGGAAACTGTAAACCCCGGCCATGAGGGGGCGGACCATGCCGGCACGCAACATGAGACGGTGACTGATGACGACCGCATCCGAAGGCACTTCCTTCAGGGTGGGGATAAACGCTTGTGAGAGTCGCATTGTTCCTGTTTTTTCACGGTTTGTGGTTGAGGATTTGTGCGGCGGGGAGATGCCACGCCTGCTGCACGAAATCCTTGAAGTATAACCTTCCGGGGCTTGCAAAGTAAAGCAGGGATTAAATAGTGACTGTTACTCATTGCAGGGAAAACTGTCACGTGCATTCGAGGTGCGGTGGGTGTTCGGGCTGGTCTGAGGACCTGCCGAAACACTCAACTCAACGCAGGGAAAAGCTCAGCAAATGGGGAGCGGTGTCGGGGCGTGAGTAACTGTCAAGCTCGCGTGAGCAGTCACCTTCGCGTGTAGAGAAAGCGAGCCCGGGTGACGAAGCACCCGGGCCAGCTGTGAACCAAAGCAACCTGCGGATCCCATGCAAACCGTGCCTGAACAGCGCAGGTCAGCAGGCTACTTGATCAGAGTCAGCTTCTGCACTGCCTGGAACGATCCCGCTTCCATCCTGATGAAGTAGAAGCCACTGGAGAATCGGCTGGCATCCACCATCACACGGTGTGCTCCTGCACTATAAGCGCGATCTTCGAGGGTCGCAACCCGCTGGCCGAGAACGTTCATCAGCTCAAGCTTGACTCGTCCGCTCTTCGGAATCGTGAAGACCACCGAAGTCGCAGCGTTGAAGGGGTTCGGATAGGCCGGTTTCAACGCATAGCCATCGGGGCGAAGGTCCGACTCGCGAGGATCGACACCCAGTGCCCCCGATCCCACCTGCATGACGATATCGAGTCCGTTCAGGTCGGCATCGTTGACCACTACCGGCTCCGCGGCAGCCGGCCACTCATGGCTGGTTTCGACATCCACACCGGGCGCGCCAGCGTCCGGATACCAGGTGCTGACATAACGTCCCTGCCACTGATCCTGAGCCGCCAGAACATGGTAGGTGCCGTTCGCGAGGCCGTGGATCGCGTACTCGGAGGTGTTCATGCCGAAGAAGCTGACCGCTGCGGAGGCAATCATACCATTCTCATCCACAGCAACAACGCTCGGCGGGAAGCCCAGCTGGTGACCGGTCACCGTACTCAGGCCACCGGAGATGGAGTGGCCCCCTTCGTCCATCATGATCACATACTCAGCGAAGCTGTCTTCGGAAACGGTGAATGTGATCGCGTTGGCGAAATCATCCACATTGCCGAGGAACGTGCGCTGCACACTTGGCGGATCGACGATGTCGAAATCGAGGTAGACCGGCACCGCGACAATGCTCCACTCACCCACCGGCAAGTGCATGATCACGGTGTCGAAGATGAAGAAATCGTCATTGCCTGCAGTCTGGACATCGAAGAGGACCTCGCCATCCGTGGTGATCGGGAAGGCTGCGATACCCACATTCATCATGAATGGATCATAGGGCATCTCGTCCGGTCCCCAGACATTCAGGGCGACCTGTCCGCCACGCTGGAACTGCAGGTCGGCGACGCTGATTTCGCCGGGAGTGACCAGGATCGGTGTGGCCATCGAACGAATCGGGGCATTCCCGCTGTAGATGGTTGGCCAAAGCTCCTCGGCTTCTTCGGAGTAGTAGTTCGCGGATACGATGTACTCCCCGGCTGGCAAACCGTCGAAGGCGAAAGTACCATCCCAATCCACCCAGGTGTCGGTCAGCTTTCTGCCATCGATCTGCACTTCCACTTCGGCTTCGTTCACCGGCTCGCCATCGGGCGAGTAAAGGGTGCCGCGGATGGATCCGCCACGGGCCAACTGGATGTCGACAGGGCCGACATGCTCACCGGCGCCTACCGCCATCCAGTCCGCTTCCCAGGGCCAGGTGACGTCGCCCACATATTGCCCGAGGGAGGAGGGGTCACCATAGTTGCTGACATGCAGGGTGTAGATTCCGGCGGCGAGGGCGGAGTTAGTCGCCCATGTGCCATCACCTTCGACAGTCACATCCGCCCAGTTCTCCTCGCCCTGCTCGCTGAAGAAGATGAAATCATACCAGTCGTTCATCCCGGGTGTGCTGCCATCCCAGTTGGTGATGGTGCCGAAGAAGGAGGCGCCAGGCATGAGATTGGCGTTGATCCCGGTCAGCAGTTCGCCAACTTCAACATTCAGCAGAGTCGCGCTCTGGATGGTGCTGGCGCCATCATACCACTCGGAGTTGTAGCTGGTTTCCGAGGGAGCCTGGAAGTGGATGGCCAGGTCCATCCCCGCAGGCACGCCGCGCAGCAGGTAGCTGCCATCCTGATTGTTGAACACTCCCGGCAGGTAGGCAGGGGGTTCGAAGGGTGTGGTGATGACACTGGCATTGGCATAGGCGCCGGGCAGGGGTGCGCCCTCGCCGGTGATCATGCCGGAAATCGCACCACCCAATTCCATCTGGATGGTGCCGATGTCGGTCACCTGTCCATTCAGGATCATTACCGATTCGGCATCCCAATAATTCCAGGTGTTGCCGGTGAAGGTGCCGACATGGTAATCCTCCTCTCCAGTCGTGACGAACTGGAGGGGCATCATACCACTCGGAATGGCGCTCGAGAGGAAATCCGAGGGATTTTCCAGGGTCCATCCGCCGCTTCCCATGACACCCATAATCAGGTTGATGGATACTCCCCATGCGGGGAACTCGCCACCTTCTGCGGGGACAACACTACCCGAAACACGTCCACCCTCTTCGATCATGAAGTCCATGTTCTCGTAAATGTCCCCGCCCTCGATGAAGGTGGGCGGTACGAACATGGGCATCCAGATGCCGGGGTAGTAGACCGGGATCAGCCAGCTATCCTCTTCAAGGCTCCTGGCATACATCCAGTAGTCACCCTCTGCGACATCGGTAAAGCTGTAGGTTCCATCTTCAGTCGTGACCGAGGTCCACTCCTCGGTGTGGTAGGGAGCGATGGAAACTTCCATCTCCTCAGTGATCGGATCCCAGTTTCCGTCACGCAGTGTACCGGAAACGGTCGCCCCGAGTACAAGTGCAGGCAACAGAACCACGATGGCAGAGAGGAGGGCCATGCGCGATCGCCTTGTAGTCATCTTCTGTCTCCTTCAAATGGTGCTTGTAGCGGGTCTCCAGACCCGGTTAACCGTAAATTCGCCTGCTCGAATCACCAGGGATATGTCGCACGTCACAAATCGGTCTGTCTCCGGAATCCGGCTTGATTTCTATCGATACCAGAATCCCCCCAATCCTGGACTCGACGGATTTCCCGATTTCCGCAGAGAGCGTGAACAACCATATCCCTGACGTAGGCGGCCGCAGTTCGCCACCAACACGGACCCCGGATTAGCGAAAGGTGTGCCAATCGTGGAGCCGGGCCGTGGATTCCAGGATAATTCTATCGAAGGACTGGAGTTACGAGTTAGGGAATCCGTACTGATGACGCTACCCTTCCGGCGGGAGTTGTCGCACAATCGACCACACACTCCCCCACCTCTGTAGCAAAACAGGCAACAGGAGGAGACATGACGATGCACCAGCAGCTTGGACGGATGATCGACTACCATTTGTGGGCACAGGAACGTGCGCTTGGCAGCATGGAGACGATGGCAGAGGCGGCTCCGACAGATGCGATGACCCTTTTCGGGCATATCGTGCAGGCGGACTGGGTGTGGCATCGCAGGCTGGCGGGAGAATCGCCGTCGGTAGCCCTGTTCGACGAGTTCACGGATGTGAGTGCCTGCCGTGCAGCCTTTGAGGAGAGCGCATCAATCTGGCGCAGCTACCAGACCAACCTGCACCAGGTGAATCTCGGGGAAAGGGTCCAGTACCGTAACGTCAAAGGGGATGCCTTCGGCAACTCGATCCTGGACATCCTGACGCATGTGCTGAACCACGGAACCTATCACCGTGGGCAGATCGCACGGAGTGTACGTCAGGCTGGCGGGACACCTGCAGTGACGGATTATATCTCGTTCGCTCGGGAACGGGGGTAGCGCAGATGGCGTTCGGGCAGGTCCGAAGACCTGCCCGATTATCCGCCAGATCTGCGGGTTTGGCGGAACTGTACTGCCGGCATGTCTCCGCTTCGCTGAAGACCTGCCGTAACGAGAAATTGTCGCGCTGAGTAACAGTCACCGGGTTTTTGACGGGATAGTTGAAATCGTCTCCAGGAGTTCCGGGATAACTGAACAAATTTTCCCTCCGCCCTTGTGGCACTGCATGCAACATACCACTTTCAAGCATTTCCGAAATCTGGGGGATCGATTCTGCCCGATGACGGGTACCATTGCAAGGAGGGATGAACATGCGTAAAACCCTTGTGGCAGGGATCATCGCTGGAGTCGTTGTCTACATCTGGTACAGCATCGCCTGGGTGGTTCTGCCTCATCACAACATGGTGACCCGGGATATCCAGGACACCGCGCCCATCCTCGACTTTCTGAAATCTCAGAACCTCGAATCGGGTGTCTACAACCTCCCCAGCCAATCCGAGATGCAGAAGGACTTTCAGTCCTATTCGGAACGCTGTCTGACCGGTCCGGTGATTCCATTCATGGTCTACGTCGCCAACGGACATAGCCCGATGAATGCCTGGGCCTTCCTGTTCGGACTGGTCTATTGCATGCTCGCAGGCTGGCTGGCAGCTGAACTGCTGCAGGTGGCGTGGGCGAACCTGGCGACACGGGGCAAACGAATCCTCTATGTCCTCGGCTTTGCCCTCTTTGGAGTGCTGACCATCAGCCTGACCTATGTCAACTGGTTCAGCTTCCCCTTCACTTACATGCTGATGGACATCATCGACCTGCTGGTTGGCTGGACGATTGGCGCGTTTATCATCCACTGGTGGTTGAATCGCACTCCGAAGGGCGCTACGGCGTAAGGTTGGTGGGTTTTCGGTCAGGTCCCCTGACCTCGGCATTGTCGGCCAGGTCTCCTGACCTGACCGACAATGCGGAGGTCGGGAGATCTGCCGCAACAGCACAAAGACAGATTGCCACGCTCGCTTTCGCTCGGCGAAAGCCGCTCGCAAGAACAAGCTTCTTCGACGCCCGATGTGTGTCAGGGCAAGTGTAGAGAGGTGGTGACAAGGTGGGCGACATCCCCTATATCGGCGAGTTGTTCGCCCTTGCAGCACCCCTCAGCTGGTCGTTTGCCGTCATCCTGTTCCGTGTCACCGGCCGCTCCGTGCCGCCGGTGGCACTCAACCTGTTCAAGAACCTCCTGGCGCTGGCCCTCTTTTTCGGAACACTCCTCCTGATCGGTTCCGGGCCGGAGCGTACGGTCAGCCGTCAGGATTACTACCTGTTGATCCTTTCCGGCGCGATCGGCATCGGCATTTCGGACGCCCTTTTCTTCATGACCCTGAACCGTGTCGGGGCAGGGCTTCAGGCGATCATCAACACCTTCTACAGCCCGTCGATCATCCTGCTCAGCCTGCTTTTCCTGAACGAAACCTTCACATTACCTCAGTTTCTCGGGGTAGCCCTGATCCTGACCGCGGTGCTTTCGGTCAGCGGGATGCGTGGTCCGCAGGGCGAAAAAATCCCACGAACCGTGCTGCTCGGCATCCTGCTCGGGATGTCCGCCGCCATGACCCAGGCGATCTCGATTGTGATGATCAAGCCCTTGCTGAACCATTCTCCGCTTGTCTGGGCGAACTCCTGGCGCCTGGTGGGCGGGGTCGCCGCCAGCCTGCTGTTGACACCCCTCTTCCCGCGTTGGAAGGATGGGTTGCGAACACTGCTCAAGCGTGATGTGTGGAAGGTGATGCTGCCAGCCTCCCTGCTCGGCTCCTATGTGTCGCTGATGTTCTGGCTGGCGGGGATGAAGTACACGCAGGCCTCCACCGCATCCGCGTTAAACCAGACCAGCACCCTCTGGACCTTTGTGCTGGCCGCCTGGCTGCTGCATGAACCGGTAACAAGGAAACGTCTGATCGGGTTGGGGGTGGGACTCGCCGGGGTGGCGCTGGTGACCTTTACGGGGATTGGTCATTGAGGGGGTGGGTATTTCGGGGACAGCATACGAAATAGCTTGTCGGACAAGTTGATTCAGGTTTCCTGACCTCGGGTTTTCGGTCAGGTGCCACGACGTTTGGTTAGGTCTCCTGACCTGACCATATGTGGCAGGTCGGGAGACCCGCCGCAACGTGTGGCTTGGGTGCTCCGCCACCCAAACTTGCTAAAGCGACGCTCCTCGCACAAAGATGAAAGCCCGGGTGTCGGAGCACCCGGGCTGCACACAACAACTACTGCCTGCCATACTGTTCTGCGACTACTTCATCAGTACAATCTTCTGCACGGCTGTCCGTCCCGCGCCCGCATCGAGGCTCAGGAAGTACACACCCGACGAGAGGTGAGCTGGCGCAACCCATTCAATGCGATGACTCCCCGCCTGCACACCCTGCAAGAGTCGACTCGATACCTGACGTCCCAGCAAGTCGAAAACCGCGATTTTTACATCGCCGCTGGTCGGCAGGTGCAGGGTCAGCATTGTTGAGGGGTTGAAGGGGTTCGGATAAGCCGGATCGAGGGCAAATTCACGCGGTAGAACTGTCTCGACCGCACTGACCGCCATCGCCTCGACATCCACCGTGAGGATCGTGCCGCCATCGCCGTTGAGAAACTCGATATAGACTTCCGCCGAATGGTTGCCCGGTTCGAGGCGGGTGCCATCCACACGCAGCCCGACCTCGACACTGCCAAGAGTTTCAACGGTTCCGGAACGCGGGAAGGTCTGCAGATAGGGAACCGCCCAGTCAAGCTTGTTCACCGTCATGCGGTACCCGCCGCCAAGCGTGTAGGTGAGCGCTGCACTGATCCAGTACTCGGAAGCACCCTCCAGGCCCTGGATGACTTCGCTACCATAAACGGTGGCACCCTGGTATGGCAGGTCGAAGGTTTCGCCGATCGCACCGGTTTCGGGATTCATGGTGGTAATCCGGCACATGGCACCCGTGGTGGCGCTGCTGATGTAGAGGGAATATCCACCCGGAGCATAGGGGAAGTACCCAAGACCCTTGATCAGTGATCCGAAGGGGAACTCCGCCTGCACCTCACCGTCACGATTCACCGCACGGATGGGCGAGCTGTTGTCCGCGCACCAGAACCAGTCACGGTCCGCATCATAGGCGAGGGCACGGTTCGGATTGAAGGCACCGGGAATGGTGTCTGCTATGACCCCCGCCAGGGTGAAGCCGACAATCGAGGAGCCCTCGGAACCATAGATGAGGGTGCCATCTGTGGTGAGGTCGAGGTAGCCATTGCTGGTGGTGGAAGGCTGCGGGAAATCGCCGAGCAGGGTGCCATCCACGCTGAACATGTAGATCTTGTTCGGCGTGGCACCGCTGTTTCCGCCCGAGACCAGCAGCAAGCCATCAAGGGAGGTGATACCCGCGATTCGATTGTCGCCGGTCACTTCCTGGACAGCAAATTCACTGAAGTTCTCGAAGGGCTCGAAGGGTTCGGCATCCACAGGGCGCAGCTTGGCTGCCCAGTGCAACGGTCCGCCGAGGTTCTCGAGGGTGAAGCTGGTGTCGAGCACTGAGTCGACAAAGAGCGCAAGGTCGAGAGATGACGGATTGATTTGAGCCTCGACACTGCCCAGCTCGATCTCCAGATCAAGCGTACCACCGGAGGTAACAGTGATGAACTCCTCGTGGAAGCCATAGCCTTCGGCGCTGATACGGATCGTATAGTCCCCCGCCGGGATGGTGAAGAAACCGAACTCACCCTCGGCATCGGTGGTCGTGTTGAGGGTTCCCTGCCCGCTCAGCTCGACTTGGGCGCCTTCGATGGGCTCGCCACTGATGACATCGGTGACAAGTCCGACCACATCACCGGCAGGATCAACGAATCCCTTGAGTGCCAGCACCGTGTAGACTTCGCTCCTGTACCGTCCCTCGTAGAGGTCCTGCTCCGCCTGCAGCAGGCCCTGCGCCGCCTGGACGACTGTTCCACTGGCGGTCTGGTAGAAAAGGGCCTGCAGCACGAGCGCATCCGCAGTGTCCGCGTCCATCTCGGCGCGGATGCGCCAGAGGGTGTTACACCAGATCGAGCCATTGGTGTAGATGTTGGTCCCCCAGTTGTTGGGGTAAATGCCGGTGGAGGTCGTGTTCCGTCCCGGCCAGAAGGGGTTGTGGCCGTCCCAGTTGAAGACCCAGGTGTTGTTAAAGTCGGAAAGGCGGGCGCTGTAGGTGGCGGCCATGTAGTCGCCAAAGCCTTCCGAAATGCTGCTGAGGTGGGTGTTCCAGTTACCCGAAACCGCGGCGTGATGCACCGCATGGCCATATTCATGCAGGATGACATCCGCATCCTCGGCATCGTCCACCCCGCCCTCACCGAAGGCGAGACGGTTCAACGACGGCATATAGTAGGAGTTGTCTTCGCCGTTGACCGCGTGGGGATCGACAACGATCGATAGGTTCTGCAGGTTGAAGAATCCCAGTTCCTGGATTTTCCTCTGCCAGCTGTCAATGTTGTAGTAGGCATTGACATCCTCGAAGCCCTGCTGGGCCCGTGTGAAGGAGAAACCGTCGAGGGTTTCGCTGGTCGCCGGGGGATCATTGGGCGCTTCGAAGTTGGTGATGTTGACATAGGGTCCGGTCAGACGCCAGAGTCCGCCGCTGAAGGTGAGGTCACGCAGGACGACAGTCTCCCGTTCAGCGTTGAGCTGCGCGACATCCCCGTCGCTATTATCGACATACGCGCCGCCGTAAAAGACCTCCGCGCTGGTGAGGGGGTCCGGCATGAAGGCCATACCCTCGCCGTCATCGTAACGCATCTGGTCGAAAGTCGCCAGGTGCTCGCCGTTGACCGCATCCCAGATCAGCAGCCAGTCGCCGCGCGGATCGAGGCAGGGGTAGCTGACCACCCAGACAAGACGGTCCCCGCCTTCCTTGTCACGATAGCCCATCAAGCGGACCGAGTGGCTCTCCTCGAGGCTGCCCTTGGCACCGAGGGTCATCTCGCTGTTGTAGACCGCGTCGAGGCCGCTCAGGACGGGTGAAGTGGTCGCCAGATCGAAGCCCGAGTAGAGGTTCGATCCGATCATCGTGATCGTGTTGGCGCGATTCAGCGAGACGGTGACAGTCGCCTCGAAAACCGGGATACCACGGGCCATCTGCTGCAGGTGGACATGGTGCCCGCCCTTGCTCTCTTTTACATTGAGCAGGCGCAGCTCTTCGACCGCATCCCCGCCAAAAGCGGAGGCGTGGTCGGTGAGGAACTGACGTGCGGCCAGCTCAGGAGTGGCAGCGTTCGAAGGATGGTTAATGTTGAACCAGGCGAGGGTTTCGCCTGTCATGCTGTCAAGCATCCGGTCGCCCTGGGTGATCGTCGCACGCGGTTCGAGGCGGTCGATCTGAAGATAAACGGGGTACTCCGGGGCGCGTTTGGCGAAGGCGTCGGCACCGGTAAAAACGGTGAGTACCCCCATTGCAAGCAGCAATCCCAGGTGAGTCGAAAATCGTCCTACTTTCATCGGTCAGCCCTACGTTAAAACAACGGCCGTCCCCAAGTGTCTGGCCAATCTTATCAATGTAGAGGCCCTGCATCCGGGGATACAAGGATAATCAGCAGAGACTTGCAATACGGCAAGTTGCTGCCTTTTCAGGAAATAGAAGCAGATTCAGGAGACAGGTGAGGTGATCCCCTTCACAGCCAGAGCAGCCGAAGCCGAAAAACGGCTCCCTCAGTTCAAACGTCTGCTCGCAAATTGCCGTCTCTGCGGATATCTCTGCGAAGTTCGCCGTCTGCGAGGTGAGTTGGGCGAGTGCCACCTGGATGGCAGGCTGCATCTTTCGAGCACGTCGCTGCATCATGGCGAAGAGCCGGTCATCTCCGGCAGCCGTGGCAGCGGCACAGTTTTCCTCACCGGATGCAACCTGAACTGTCCCTTCTGCCAGAACTTCATGTTCAGCCAGCTCCATCACGGGCGTCCGGTCACCCCTGCCCAGCTCGCTGCGAAAATGATCCGCCTGGAACGTGAGGGTGCACACAACATCAACCTCGTAACCCCATCGCCGCAGATCGTCGGGATCATGGAGGCACTGATTATTGCGTGGCGGCAGGGGATGAGTCTGCCGATTGTCTACAACTGCGGCGGATATGAAAATGTCGAGCTGCTCGGGTTGCTCGACGGGCTGGTTGACATTTACCTGCCCGACCTGAAGTATGGAAGCGACGAAGCGGGCAGACTGTCCGGTCCGGAGGACTATTTCTCACGGGCATCGGCTGCACTGCTCGAGATGAAACGTCAGGTAGGGGTGCTCACGCTCGATGATCACGGTGTTGCACGGCAGGGGTTGATTGTCCGTCACCTGGTGCTGCCGGGCGGTCTGAGCGATACGGAACGAGCGCTGCGCTTTATTGCAGAGGAGTTGGGCCGGGATACCGCTGTCAGCCTGATGAGCCAGTATTTCCCGACTTCAGGGGTTGAGGATCACACTCTGCTGGGGCGTCCGCTGGAAGCGGTTGAGTACGCGCACGCGATGCAGGCGATGAGACGGTATGGGCTCGGCAATGGCTGGATGCAGAAGTTCCGTGCACCGTTGACGGTTCGGCCCTGGCGTGCGCGGGAATAGGGGGGGCATTACAGTTTCGCCAGGTCCGCAGACCGGGCGGAAGATCGGGCAGATCGGGCGAGCTGACCGAAACCCATCACCTCGTATATTCGCTTTTCCGATCCCCCATCGCGAACCACTCCTCATACACCTCTTCAAGCGCCGCACGGCTTTCGCTGAGCCGTTCTCGTTTCGCCATTTCCCGCTTGGTGTTCCCCTTTTCCACCTCACGGTCGATCTCCTCGCCGAGACGGGCGATCTGCCCTTCAAGCCGCGTGATCTCCGCCTCGAGAAACCGAAACCTTTCCGCATTAAACTTGATCTTCCGGAAGCGGTTCTCTTTCGAGACGAGCCGCTTTTCTTTCTCGCGCCTCCTCGCTGCCTCTTTGCGCATCTCCTCCTCACTGCGCATCTCCTTCCAGGCATCCCAGAAGTCGGAGAAGTTCCCTTCGAAGGGTTCGATCCCCGCATCGAGCACGTAACAGATCCGCTCGGCGATCTTGTCGAGGAAATAGCGGTCGTGGCTGACGATCAGCAGGGTGCCCTGGAACTCCTCCAGCGCATCCTCGACCGCCTCACGACTGAAGACATCGAGATGGTTGGTCGGTTCATCCAGCAGCAGGAAGTTCGCTCCGCCTGCCATCAGGGCGGCGAGCTGGAGCCGCACACGCTCCCCGCCGGATAGAACGGAGACCGGCTTTTCCAGGTCGTCGCGAGCGAACAGGAAACGGTGCAAGAGCGACTCCGCCTCGCCCTGGCGCAGGTTCGCGAGACGCATCAACTCCCTGACAAGAATGTTGCTGCTGTCCAGTTCCTCACCCATCTGCGAGAGGTAGCCGAGCTTCATGGCGCGTCCGACACGCAGCACATCATGCTCCCACTTCCCCTCGCGGAAGACATCTTTGAGCAGCGTGGATTTCCCGGCACCGTTCGGACCCACCAGCGCGGCTCGTTCCCCCTGCCCGATCCGCAGGTATACATTCTCGAACAGCGGGGGATTCTCACCGAAACGCCGAGTGTATTTGCGGAGATCAAGCGCAATGTCACCCCGTGTCCGCGCGCTTTCGAGGCGCAGGCCGATGCGACGTGTGTCCTCACGTTTTGCTTCGACCGACTCCAGCTCCTCCACCCGCTTCTCGAAGCGTTTCGCGGTGCGCGCCAGCTTCGGGTTGTCGTACACACTCGCCCAGCTTTTAAGACGCTGGATCTGGAACTTGAGACGATCCGCTTCCCGTTGCGCACGTTTCGCCGCCGCCTCCGCCTTCTCGATGCGGAGCAGTTTCTCCGCGCGGTAGGCCGAGTAGTTGCCTGCATACTCCTCGATCCCGCCCTGCTCCACCTCCCAGACCGTTTTGCAGACGGTGTCCAACAGGTAACGGTTATGACTGACAAGCAGAAAGGCGCCGCGCAAGCCTTTCAGCTCGCCTTCCAGCCAGTCGAGCCCCTCGAAATCGAGGTGGTTGCCCGGTTCGTCGAGCAACAGCAGATCCGGTTCCTGGATCAGCAGACGAGCGAGGCCAATAATGTTTCGTTCCCCGCCGGAGAAGGTGGAAACATCACGGTGCCAGTCATTTCGCGGGATACGCAACCCGTCAAGAATCGCCTCGACCCGTGCGTCCGCACGCCAGCCGTCACGATGGTCGAACTGTTCCTGCACATGCGCGTATCGATCGAGGATTCGCTGGTAGGTTTCCGGGTCGGAATCGCGCTGCGTATGGTCCGCCAGTTTCGCTTCCAGGGCACGCAACTCCTCCTCGAGAGCGTCCAGCGCGGCGATACCTTCACGCACTTCGGCGTAGAGCGTACGGCCAGGGGCATAACGAGGGTCCTGCTCCAGGTAGCCGATCCGTAACCCGGGAGCGTACGAGATGTGGCCGTTGCCAGGTTGCTCCAACCTCGCGATCAGGCGCAGCAGGGTGGTTTTCCCGACGCCGTTCCGTCCCACAAGACCCACTGCGGAGGCAGGATTGATCTGCTGGGTCACCCCCGAGAAGACATCCTGCGCACCATAACTCTTGGAGAGGTTGTTCAGCAGCACCAGGCTCACGTATCGATCCGGATTGAGGTTGGCTTTCGGGGAGAGTATACGAAACAGGTGATCGAGGTGAATATGCCCGGCAACATCTTCTGACCCGGCATTACCGTTCCGCCATATCCGTAGATATGGCGGAAAATCGGACAGCTCCTCAGCGAAGCGGAGAGCTGCAGCTCAACAAGACCAGGAGCAGCGACCTCACTTCAGCAGGACAGCCCTTTGCGAAAAACTACCCCGCTCGGTCCGCAGCAGTACCAGGTAGACCCCGCTCGCCATCCCAACCTGGCCCTGGAGCATACGCTGGTGGTTCCCCGCGGGGAGGAACCCCTCTGCGAGGGTGTCCATCAACCTGCCATCCAGGGTGAGGAGCTGAAGTGTAACCTCCCCCGGGTCCGGCAGGGTAAAACTGATCCGTGCGGAAGCGTTGAAGGGGTTCGGATAAACAGGATCCAAAGCGTAGGCGAGCGGCAGGGAACCTTCACCCACAGAGGATTCCATCTCGATGGTTATCGTAAAATCATGTTCAATGAAGTCCGAAGGGTCATTGGTGCTGGCGATCCGCAGACGCACCACTCCCTGGTCGCCATCGGACACCTCGAATGCTGTCTGCACGTCGAGGCTGAACAGCTCGTCCGACTGCCCCGCAGCGATCGTGTCGCCCACTTCACCGATGAAGGGCGGCGCACAGTAATGGTGGGTGCAAAGGGAGCTGGTCCACTCGGCCGGCATCTCCTCGCTGAGACGGGTGATGATGTAAATGTCATCGTCGTCTGAAATGTTGGTCAGCAGCGCATGAAACTGATAAAACCCCGGCTCGGTTAGCGTTGCCTCAGTATGCGCCGGCTCGAAAGTAAAGGAAGTCTGCGCCAGGAGATAAACAGGCAGCAGCAGGGCAAGGGTTGTTGCAGCGAATCGTCTGTACGGCATCGGACCACTCCAGTTGACAGTTTGCCAGGGAATCAAGTCTGCTTTCTAAAGTACTCACAACAATTTGTGTGGCTATCTTTGGCAAGTCAGGCTGTCAAGTCTCGCTGAGAGACCGCGCTACGCTTGCCTCTCGGCGAACTTGACCGCTGATTTCGCACACAAATCCTCAGGTGGAGCTGCTTTCTATTTACGTACGCGACACCGTGTATTTCAACCTGCGACAGAGTCAGGGGGCACTTTTGCGAGTCATCAATCTGCTGATTTCTCCGGAGGGGTGTGCAATTCGATCATCGAAGCTGTATCTTTCCTGGTCCTGCAGGCGGTGTACCCGATTTTTCGGGCGGGTTGGTTTTTTGCTGATGCCGCTTCTATATTCGCCGATGGATGCTCCCTGTTGAGGGACGGGGAGCGGATGGTCACGCAGCAAGATGGGGTCCACGATGATGCGAACAGGCTTGCGCCGGGGTACGCGAACGCTCATTCTCGGTCTGTTGCTTTTTACGATGTTGATCAACGGGTGCAATGAGGGATCGGATTTCGACCCCGACCTGCTCTTCACACTCGAAGACTATGCGAACGACACCAATTATGCCGGGGTGTACATCGACATGATGAACCGTTGGCACACTTCCATGACCACCGCCAAATCCCACCTGGCAGCCAATGTCAGCGGGATTCCCTTTGTGGAAGCCGTACCCAGCGGCTGGCGGCCCATCACTGATTCCCAACTGCTGCATGAAGAGCTTGGGTTCGATGACGACTGGTATTTCGCGTCCTTCCAGGATGCGATCTACGAGATCATTCGATTTGACTACCAGGTGCCCGCCTCTGCTCCGGTCAGTCCGGCACGTGTCGACTACGGTCGAGTTCGCTACCAGCGTGACCCCCTCGGTGGCACACACCTGAATGGGGATGTTGTCACCCTGAGCTACACAGACAACTACAGCAATGTGAGTCGGGCGGAGGGGGTTGCGAATTACGGCAGCCTGCGTGTGCTCTACTTCACACGCGCTGGAAGCTCCGTGCAGAACTTCCCCGCCGCGATGGTGAACCAGTGGAATGCGGAGGTCACTGATGTCTCCACTCTGCCCCACAACCCCTCAGCGACCTTTGAAGTAACCGGGCAGACGATCATCCTGCGTGTTGACACGCAGGACCAGGTGGTGCTGCCGATCCGGGCGACCACCGTACTCCGTTCCAATGGTCGAGGCGAAGCCTCGATTCGGGTCAACAATGTGGAACGGGCTCGAATCTATTTCGAATCCCTCGACACCAGTTTTCATGGTTATGTCAGCACCCTCGACTCAGGCTTCAGGGAGCGGATCGCCTTTTAGCGGTATGGCTGTTCGAAACGAAAGCCCCGGCTGAAAAAGTATGGGTCGGACCCTGAGGGTCTGACCCATTTTTATGGTGTGTCGCCCAGTTCGTCAATGCCCTCTGCGCCAGCGTTCCAATTTCTCGAACGCGTGGTTCGCCGCCTGGATTAATTGCTCGACCTTGAAGGGTTTCACATAAAAATCCTCGAACCCTGCTTCACGGCACTGGATGAGGTGGAAGACCGAGACATACCCGGTCATGGCGATTGCGATACCCATCGGGTTGCGTTCACGAATGGTTTTGCACAGCTCAACTCCGGTCATCCCGGGTAGGTGGAGGTCGAGGAAATAGACCTGGATTGGCTCATTGGCGAGGATGGTGAGTGCCTCTTCAGCGCTCTCGGCGGTGACTACCTCAAACCCTTCGTCCCGAAAAGCTCCCGCAAGGATGTCACGCATAGTCTGTTCATCATCGACAACAAGGATTTGTCTTCGATTCATCTCGACCCTCATTCGTTGGAAGGTTGCAGCTCGCCAGAGCGTTTTGGTGTTTTCGGTATTTCTGCAATATCCTTAAGAATTGGACGGACAGCAAGGGGCAATCTCAGTCCACACGAACCGAGTCCGGAAGAGCCATCCACCCGCATCAGAAGCATTTGCTCTCGCTGAAAATGGATGCGCGAGTGCAGCGGTCAAGTTCGCTGAGAGGCAAGCACAGCGCGGTCTCCTGGCGCAGTTTGACCGCCCCACGGCCCAAAAAGAGCTGTCAGAGCCTCTCCAACCGCAAAAGCACTACCACCATCCGCGGTGCCATCGCTGCGAGCAGTGTTTCCACCCGTTATATTGGATGATCGCAATCAGGCCCAATCGACCATCTGTTGTACGGTGACAGCGATGAAACCAATCCATTCAAGCCGCCCTGACAATTTCCTCCTGCTCCTCCCGCTGTTCCTGCTTGTCGCAAACCTCCATGCCGGATGGAGCGTATCTGAAGGCTTGGGGCACAATTATCCTGGCGCCATGCGTGAAAGTTGCGTGCTCCTGCAATTTCCCGACGGCGAGATGATTGTCGCCCTGATCGACTCTGCTGGCCTGACGATCGACCTGACACGATTCACCCCTGAGATGCAGCCTGTCTCGCTTGCCCAGAACCACATCCCACGCTGGACTCCCGAGGGTTCAATGCTGGGATGTGTTGTGGGTGATTCGCTTTTCGCCCTCGCGGTAAACGGACGAGTGAGCAATCCGCCCGACACCAATGGCGCAGGGATTCTTGTCCGTGTATTCGACCGAAGCTTGACACAGCTTTGGAACTGGACCATCAACGATTCCGGCGACGAACGTGCCGAGGCGATCACTGGACGGGACGGGGTGGTCTATATCACCGGAGTCCGGCAAGCCCCGCCGGGACGTGCCTTCCTTCAGGCGAGCCAGGTTGATGGCTTCCATCTGTGGAGTTGGGAGGATCCTCCCACGAACGGGCTTTCCAGTGTCGGACTCGACCTCGCCTGGTTCCCCGGCGACACCCTCGTCATGCTGGGACGGCACGACCAACCCCTTGAAAGCCGCCGCTTTCTCGCAAGGTTTACCCGCGACGATACTCTTCTCTCGCAGCCCTTGCCGGGGCAACATTCCTTTCGCTTCCATCGGGGCAGGCTGCAGCATGATATGGTAGGGTCCCGTCTTCTCTACCTCGGTTGGGATTCATTCGAGCAGGATGGGCTACTCCACCTCGGTCTGTTCGACTACCAATCCTTTGGAGGGTGGGATGGTCCCCTCCCCGGGCTGCTGGAAGGGAATCCCGGCCTGCTTCAGATCGGGGAACGGCTGATCCTGAGCAGTCCGGGGCCGGAGGCAGGCTGGACTCGTGTTGACTCGCTTCCCGGCACGGATCCCTCCGTACCCCTGCATCAGTTCGCATGGGGGGCGTCACAAGTGGTTCCTGCGCCCGATGACGGCTTTGTCCTGGCCGGGAGAACCGTGCGCCGTTACTCTTCGCGAGGCACGCTCTACTACTCCTTCGCCCGGGAAGAAGAGATTGTCCACGCCCTGCGGCTCAGCGATTCAAGTTTTGTCGCACTGGAACGGTTGCCCGGGATCAACGGAGGGTATTCCTATACCCTGCAGGAGTTTGTTGAAGAGTTCGCTAATCTGCCGCTGGCTCCTCTGCAGCATCTTGCACCGCCCGATGGCGCCCAGCTCGCCCTCGCTGACAGCGCCTCCATCGCCCTGCTGTGGAACAGGCCGATCGACCCGGACCCCGATACCGAGCCACTTGTGACTCTCACCCTGCAAGTGGAGAGGTATCAGCGTCCCGACACACTTTTCACCGTCCCCGCCCTGACCGACACCAGTTTCAGCCTGGTCAGACTGGCCGGGCACGCCGGGGTGCCGACAGACGAACTTCGTGGTGTCGTATGGAGCATGTACGCCGTGTCGCAGGGGGACACCGCATGGAGCGACCGCCCCTGGAGTTTCACCCTGAGTCCCCTGCAGGTCGAAGAGAGTCCGCTCCTGCCAGAATGGGAGATGACGGTCTGGCCGAATCCCTTCAACGGAGCCGTTCATGTGGCCTGGACTCTTCAGTCGCCGGGTGAAACACTCCTCGAATTGCATGACCTCCTGGGCCGTCTGCTCGAACGCCGTTCGATCATCACAACGCAGCCCGGACTGCAGCGAGTGACCATTCATCCGGAGGTCTCAAGCGGGAGTTACCTGCTGACTCTTCGTTCCGGTGAGGGGAGGCTACTCGCTGCTCGGCGGATCACCCTTCTGAAGTGAGGGGAGCTGTCGATATTTCTACACCTCCCTGTTGATATTTCGACAACTGTCGATTTTCAGACACCCTTTCCGCTGCTCCCTTCCATCTCGAAGAGCGCTTCCCTTCGGCGTTTTCGGGATTTTTCGCTTTTTTCTCTTTTTGGCACACTCCTTGTAATCTCCTCACCCAAACAGGGACATCCCCCCCGCACTTAGACCAAACAACGAGTGAATGAATGCGCATTCTTCTTGTGGATGACGAACTCTCCAATGTGGTCAGCCTGGCGAATGCCATCCGTCACGGTGGATACCAAATCAGAACCGTCGCAGACCCGCTCGAGGCCCTTGCCTTGAACCGGGCTGAACCTTTCGATGTCGTCATCAGTGATGTCCGAATGCCTGAAATGAGTGGAATCGAGCTGCTTCAGGCGATTCGGGCGGAACAGCCGGAGGCGCGAGTCATCCTGATCACCGGATACAGCGACCCTGAGACCGCAATGGCGGCGATCACGCACCACGCGTGGGCGATGCTTCGCAAGCCAGTGAGTGTGGCGACGGTGATGGACTGCCTGAGCAGCATTCAAAGAGACATTGCACAATAGATGCCAACAATGGGGGATGGCATCGTTCATAAGGGGAGGAGAGGTTGATGAAGAGCTGTCAAAACGGGATCCGAAACACATTTCTTATTTCGTCGCTTCTGTTGTTGAGTTCGGTTGGAGTGGCAGCACCTGTACACCTGGAGCCCTATGGCTTCCTGCGCTTCGAGGCGATCCGTGACAATGTCGAATTGGCGCGGGGTGACTGGATGCTTTACAATTTCGCCGGCAACAGCGCAGAGGCCGATCGCACCGTCCTCACCATGACAGGACGTCACTCACGCATCGGCATCCGTCTCAGCGACCCGGAACGTACCGGCTCCTTCAATGTCCGAGGCTTGCTCGAGGTGGATTTCGCCGGCGGCTACCCCAACAGCTCCACCGCGGCACGCCAACCTCTGCTTCTCCTGCGTCTTGCCTATGTCGCCCTCTACAACAGCGATTGGGAGCTGCTGATGGGTCAGGATTGGGCGCTACTGTCCGCTCCCTTCCCAAGAACCGCCAACTTTGTCGCGGGTGCCGGTTTGGGTAATCTTTGGATGAGGATGCCCCAGCTCCGTCTCACCTGGACTGCCACGCCGGTCAAGGCGGCCGTCAGTTTGAACCGCCCCATGGATGCCAACAGCAAGTACGACAGCTATGGCAGTGGCGACCTTGATCCGATCGGCGACGGCGAACGAACCGGGCTGCCCTGGGTGATGGGAAGGAGCTGGGCCACAGCCGGGCCGTTCACCCTCGCTCTGTTCGGTCATTACGGCCTTGAGTCGGTCAATGACACCTCCGGTGTCGCCCACGATGTTCCCTCCTGGTCGATGAATGGTTCACTCGAGGCACGAATGGGCAGATTCTCTTTCACATCCAAGGGATTCATCGGCGAAAACCTGAACACCTTCTTCGGCGGTGTTCTGCAGGGTGTGGTGGCGCGTCCGAATGATGTCCACGCGATACCGTCCTTCGGGGGATACGGCACAGTTGGCTACGACCTGAACAAAACCTGGTCGATCACTCTCGGTGCCGGGATCGACAACCCAGATGAGAAGTATCAACCGGACACCGCACGCAGTCTGAACAGCTGGCAGTTCGGCAACCTGATCTGCAAGCCGGTTTCAAACCTCCAGTGGATGTTCGAAGTCGATCGTCTCGAAACCCAGTACGTCAATCTGCCGACCGGGGAGAGCTACCGGGTGATGTTCGTGTCCGTTTACAACTTCTGACGGGGATTGGAAGGGAGGCAATATGTTGAAGATTAAGCGTGTGAATATCCGGACACGGCTTGTGGGGCTGATGGTGCTGCTCGCCTTTGTCCCCTTGCTGGTGATCCTGCTGATCACCCTTCGCTCGACTTCACAGGTGGAAAAACAGGTCGCGGCCGGTCTCGATTCGCTCGGCAATGACAACCTCGCGCAGATGAGCAAGGATGTCTACGCCTTGTGCAGCACGGCGCATCAGCTTGTGACCCAGCAGGTCGAACATGACCTGAATGTGGCAAAGGATCTGCTGAGACGGAATCCCATGCGTTTCACAGATGAAACGCTTCGCTGGACCGCCGTAAACCAGTTCAACAAACAGCAGGCAACGGTCACACTGCCGCAGGTCACCCTCGGTGGGGCAACGGTTGGGCAGAACCGCAGTTTCAACGCGCGAAGCCCGCTGGTGGACGAAGTAGCGGCTCTGACCGGCGCGACCTGTACCATCTTCCAGCGGATGAATGGTCAGGGTGACATGCTGCGTGTGGCGACAAGTGTCAGGGGTGATGACGGCAACCGTGCCATCGGGACCTACATCCCGGCGGTCAACCCCGATGGCACAGCCAACCCGGTCATTCAGAGTGTGATGCGGGGCCAGACCTTCCACGGCCGGGCCTACGTTGTCAACGCCTGGTACATCACAGCGTATGAACCGATCCGGGACGCTTCGGGCGAAATCGTCGGCGTGATCTATGTCGGGGTCAAGCAGGAGGCGGTCGAAAGCCTGCGCCAGGCGATTTATGACATGAAGGTTGGGCAGACCGGTTATGTCTTTGTCCTCGGCGGAAAGGGCGATCAACGCGGGAGATACATCATCTCGCTCAACGGCACCCGTGACGGTGAGGACATCTGGGAAGCACGTGACAGCAATGGCCGTCTCTTCATCCAGGACATGATCAACAATGGTGTCGCGCTGAAACCCGGCGAAGTCTACATGATCTCCTACCCCTGGAAGAATGTCGGGGAGAAGGAGGCACGGTATAAAAAAGCCGCCATCACCTACTTCGAACCCTGGGACTGGGTGATTGGCCCTTCGACCTACGAGGAGGAGTACCGGGTCGCTCATCAGAAAGCCTCGGCTTCCTTCGACAGGCTCCTCTTCTCCATCCTTCTCTTCAGCCTCGTGATGGTCGCTGTCGCCTCCTTTGCCGCCTTCTACTTTGGAAATGGCATCGCCCGACCATTGATCGAGCTGACACGTATCTCGAAAAGGATCGCGAAGGGGGACCTCACCGAATCGCCAAAGGTGCGGCGCAAGGATGAACTTGGCGAACTTGCGGATGCGACACGTGACATGCTTAAATCGCTGAACGAGAAGGCGGAAGTCGCCGAGCAGATCTCACGTGGCAATCTCGATGTCGAGGTGCATCTGGCCAGCGAGAATGACTCGCTCGGACGCTCCATGCAGCGGATGAAAGAGAGCGTCCACAAGGTCATTGCCGACCTGGACGGCCTGGCCGAGGAACACCGCGCAGGGGATGTTGAGGCACGTTGTGACCTGACACGGCATACAGGTGGGTACGCCAGTATGCTGGAGAACGTGAACGGTGCATTCGAAGCGATCGCAGCCCCGGTGATCGAATCCATTGGTATCCTGAACCAGTATGCTTCGGGTAATCTCGAAAGCGTCATGCGTGATCTGCCAGGCAAGCAACAGATTCTGCCCGACAGCTTGAATCGGATACGCTCAGCCGTGCGTGGAGTCATCAGTGAAACCGTTGACCTCGTCGAGGCTGCACGCAACGGCAACCTGAAAGACCGGGGCAACGTGGAGATGTTCGAGGGCGCCTACCGGCAGATTATCGAGGGGATCAATGGTACGCTTGATGCCATACTCGATCCGATCAACAAGGCCGCTCAGGTTCTCGAACATATGGCTGAGGGCGATCTTTCGATCCGTGTCGAGGGTGATTACAAGGGCGACCATGCCCTGATCAAGGACCATCTGAACCAGACCCTCGAAGCCCTGAACCGTCTCATTGCACAAACGACAATGGCCGTCAACCAGGTGGCGGATGGCTCCGCTCAGGTCAGCCAGTCGAGCCAGTCGCTCTCGCAGGGCGCCACCGAGCAGGCAAGCGCGCTCGAAGAGATCTCGGCCTCCATGACCGAGATAGGATCGCAGACAAGGTTGAATGCCGACAATGCCGCACAGGCGAACAAGCTGGCGGTCACCTCACGGACCTCGGCGCACCAGGGCAACGAACAGATGGAGCGCATGGTCCGGGCAATGGCCGAGATCAGCGACTCCTCCAGCCAGGTGCAGAAGATCATCAAGGCGATCGACGAAATTGCCTTCCAGACCAACCTGCTTGCCTTGAATGCTGCGGTTGAGGCGGCGCGGGCGGGTGCGCACGGCAAAGGTTTCGCCGTGGTAGCCGAGGAGGTGAGGAACCTGGCGCAGCGCAGTGCAAAGGCCGCCCAGGAGACGACCACACTGATCGAAGGTTCGGTCGAAAAGACTCGCAATGGTGAGGAGATTGCTTCCGAAACTGCCTCCTCTCTCGGCAGCATTGTCGAAAGTATTACCAAGGTGTCCGACCTGATCGGCGAGATCGACAGTGCAAGCCGTGAGCAGGCACAGGCGATCGACCAGGTGGCGCACGCTCTCGACCAGGTAGACCAGGTCACCCAGGCGAACACCTCGACAGCGGAGGAATCGGCGGCAACAGCCGAGGAACTCTCCGGCCAGGCTGCACAGCTGAAGGTGATGCTTTCACGGTTTGTGCTGGATGATTCCGCACGACAGGAAATGGCCAATACGGGACTTGCGCTGCTTGCTCGCCCGGAGGAGGGACGGAGACGAGGGCACTCCTCCGGACCCGCGAAAAAGCTTCCCGGCAAGGGAAAGGAAGTGCATCCCTCGGAGGTCATCTCGCTGGATGACACCGACTTCGGTGGCTTCTGAGGCACAGTGCAGTAGGACCGTCAGACGCCCGCGTCTGACGGTTTTTTTTGTGCGTCGCTGCGAGCCGCCCCGCGGGTGACTGTCACCAAGACCTTGAGTTTTAACATGTTGCGGCAGGTCTTTAGCGAAGCGGAGACCTGCCGCGACATTCAGCAGGTTCCCGCAATTACGCCGAGCCACGGAAAAAGCACCCGGGCAAGATGTTTCCGATCCCCCAGCCTCAATCCAACGTATGCCGTACTCTTGCCGGCAATCGCAATATGCTCACCAGCACAACCCCGGCAGCCGTCAGCCCGGAGAGAGCCGCCAGCAGGAATACAATCCCATACCCCATCCGTTCCGCCACCTGTCCGAAAGCCAGCGCCGCCACCACGCTACCCATGTCCATCATGCCGGTCAGCAATGCCACCACGCTGCCCACATATTGGCTCGGGGCACGGTTATACCCCAGCGCACTGACCGCCGGGAAGGCAATCCCATGCCCGCTGCCGGTCAACAATCCCGCGATCAGCAGCAGGTAGGTCGCGTGCGAGAAGTGAATGGTCGTCATCCCGGCTGCATAAAAGAGAAAAGCCGGGATCATGACACGCCTTACCCCGAAACGGTCACCCCAGCTTCTGCCCACGAAACGAATCCCCATCCCGGCGATGGCATATCCGGTGAAATAGAGGCCGAATCCCGCGATCCCACGTTCCTGTGCCAGGGGCGCAAGGAAAAATTGCGCGGAGGAGAAGCAGATGGAGAGCAGGAGGGCGAGCAGGTAGACAATCATCAGGTTCCGTGCACGGAGCAACGTAAGTGCTCCCCCGAGCGTAGGCGTAGCCCGCGGTCCACTCGAAGGACGGGTACGCAGAAAGAGCACAATCACCGTGGCGGTCAGGCCAAATCCCGTTACCAGCAGGAAAAAGGCCGGCAGACCGTAATAGTCGTGGACCGTCTCCCCGAGGAATGGCCCCACGACATTGGCCAGCAGTCCGGAAAAACCGAACATCGCAATCGCTTCGGTACGTCTGTTCGCCGGCGCGGATTGCGCGGCGAGGGTGAAAAAGGCCGAGAAATGGGCGCCGAAGCCGAAACCATGCACAATCCGCAGCAGCCAGACCCAGTGGTTCAGCCCCTGCTCGAGCAGCAACCAGTAACCCAGGGCGGGCAGCGACATGGTGAGGCTGCCGATCAGTAGCACCGGTTTTACTCCGAAACGATCGATCAGCAGGCCGATCAGGGGACGAAACAGCACGGCGGAGAGGGAGGCGGCACCCATAAAGAGGCCGACTGTTTCAGCGGTTCCACCTGTCTGCTTTACATAGAGGGGGTAGATGGCGTTGTTCGTGAAATTGAGCGCCATGAAGAAATTGTAGGAAAACCCCAGCAGGAAGGTGCTGTTGTAGAGCTCCGAACGATGTGGCACGTTGTCCAATCCATTGCTGATGAATGACCGTTTTTCTCGCAAGGGGAGGTGGCAGTAACCTGGATATTCCTGAAAATCTGTGCACGAATCCTGCAGTCAAGTTCGCCGAGAGGCGGAACGAAGTGACGTTGCCTGGCGCGAACTGACTGTCACGAAACACGCGGTTGAAGCGACCCTCGTTTCATTGAAAACAAAAGTGTTGACGGGTTCATAGCAAAACTGCGACCCTTCCCCTGAAGCACTTCTCTTCATCGTCCCGGCAGATTTGCTTTCCATAAAACAAGAACTTATCGCAAGGTGCTTCTGGTTCCGTTGTCAAGATCCCCTGAAGACCTGATTGAACACCCCCTCTTGCCACAGATGCTGTCAATATACTCGCGGGCTCCAAACCGAGGCGCACAGTCCGGGATTTTTCAACTCTCGTGCCGAGGGTTGTTGCACTCCAGGGGACAATGATTGAACCTTCCCCTCTGCAGTGAAGGTGGGGGATGCCTGCCTGTCGGATCTGAAGCGACCGTTGTGGGCATCAGGATTGAACGAGGAGACGGCGATGAGTCGATGGTGGGATAAGCTGCGGCCTGACAAGGGGGTACACCCCCTGAGCGAACTGGTGCAACGCACGGCGGATGAGTACGGCGACAGCCCCGTGATGCGCACCTGGAACGGTGTGGACGGCTACACCGAGATCACCTACAACGAACTGCGCGAACGTGTCGATTCGCTCGCTCGCTGGTTGATCGAGTATGGGATCAAACCCGGGGACCGTGTCGCCGTCCTCGGCGAGAACAGCCCCTCCTGGGCCGCGAGCTACCTCGGCACCCAGACCTCCGGCGCAACTGCTGTCCCGGTGGACAGCCTCATGCCCCCCTCCGGGATGCGGCACATCCTCTCCGATTCTGGAGCGCGGGTGTTGTTCGTCTCCAGCCGTTTCGTCACAGTAGTCGAGGAGATGGAAAACATTCCTACCCTCGAGAAGATTGTCACCTTCACGAATTCCTCCAACGAGGAGTATGTCTACCTGGAGGATGCCATTTCCTCAGGGCGTGGCAGTCATACCGCCTTGCCGAAACGAAACCTCGATGAACTCGCAGCTTTCCTCTATACCTCCGGCACCACCGGCCACAGCAAAGGGGTGATGCTTTCGCAGCGAAACATCGCCACCAATGTCGCCGCCGCCAGCCGGATACTCGACATCGGCCCGCACGATACCTTTATCTCCGTGCTGCCCGTCCACCACAGTTTCGAGGCAACCGCCGGATTCCTGCTGCCCCTCTACTGCGGGGCATCCATCACATATGCCCGCAGCCTCAAGAGCGCCGAAATTGTCGAGGACATCAAGAACACAGGCGTTACCCTGATGGTAGGCGTCCCCCTCCTCTACGAAAAAATGCAGCAGGGGATGATGCGCAAGGTGCGTCAGCAGGGCAAGGAGAAACTGGTCAACTCGATGATCAAGGTTGTCCAGGGCGGAAGGAAGGTCGGACTCGACCTCGGTGTGCCGCTTTTCCGTAGCCTGCGCCAGAAGGGCGGTCTGGATAAGGTCCGCATCTTTGTCAGTGGCGGCGGTCCTCTCGACCCGGTAACCGCGGTCTTCTTCAACAGCCTCGGGTTTAAGCTGTTCCAGGGATACGGCCTGACCGAGACCTCACCTGTCACCCATGTCAACCTCCCCTTCCGTATCCGTCATGAAACAGTCGGCCCGCCGGTCCCTGGAGTCGAGTGCAAGCTGATCGATGTGAATGATCAGGGCGTGGGAGAGGTCTGCATCAAGGGGCCCAATGTCTTCCAGGGGTACTACAAGAACGAAGAGGCGACACGCGCAACCTTCACCGAGGATGGCTGGTTCCGGACCGGCGACCTCGGCATCATCCACAAGGACGAGTACCTGCAGATCACCGGCAGGGCGAAGAACATGCTTGTCACCGGCGGTGGCAAAAATGTCTACCCCGAAGAGATCGAGTTCTACCTGAACCGTAACCCCTTCATCGCTGAATCCCTCGTGCTGGGTATCCCGCGCGAAAAGGGGCTGGGAGACGAGGTCGCCGCACTGATCTACCCCGATTACGAGCAGATCGACCTCCACTTCGAGGAGCTGGGGAAAAAGGCGAGCGAAAAGGATGTCTTCGACCTGATCAAACAGCAGGTACGTGAATCCCAGAAAGAACTTGCCGACTACAAACGGATCAAGACTTTCCGGATCGTGGAAGAGGAGTTCCAGAAGACATCCAAACGATCGATCAAACGATTCCTCTACAATGGTGAAATGGTGAAGGTAAACGGGGAGAAAGTGTGATGAAGCGATCCGTTATCGGGGGGGCTGCTGGATTGCTGACCTGCCTGCTGCTGATGGTTGCCGTGGGGCATTCCTCACCGCAGAAACGAGTTGATCCAGCCGTGGCGGACAGCATGGTGCAGGCTGGTCTCGACCCGCTGGCGGCTGCGGATATCCTCAGTCTCGCCTGGGAGCATGAACAATCCCTGCACCAGCTTGCACGAGCTGAAACTGTCACCGCCGATGTGCTCTGGCGTCAGGCACGTGCCAACATCGACATGGGGGAGAACCTTGAGGGCTCTGCCGGTGAGGCGAACTTCCTCCGTGCGATGGAGCTGGCGGAGGAGGCGATCCGTCTCGACCCCAACTCTGCGGATGCCCACTTGATGCTTTCCATCGCGGCGGGACGTGTCGCCCTGCTGCGCGGTCCCTTCAAGGCGCCGGGCCTTGTGAAACAGGCTTACTTCGAGGCGCATCTCGCGGCGGCCCTGGGCGATTCCATCCCGGTGGCGACCTATGTCATTGGCAGGACACACAAGAAACTGATGGAAAAATCGCCGGTGATCCGTGCCGTGGCGGGGCTCAGTTTCGCCAGCGCCGACTCCATCCCGATCTACTTTGAACGGACCCTTGAGACCTGTGACGGCAACATGATCCAGTGTCATGTCGAGTATGCCGATTATCTGATGAATACGGCGAAGGACAAGCAGAAGGCGCGCGAACACTGCGAGGCCGCCCTCGCACTGCCGTTACGTGACGAACAGGACCAGAAAGCGCAGAAATGGGCGACGGAAATGCTTCAAAAGCTGTGATCTCGTGCTGAGGGAGCTGCGCGGCAATCTCGAGTGAGGTTGACAGTTGTTTGGCGCGTCCGAACCTCTCGCACGTGGACAACTCTTCGCCGCGCTGAGTGATTGTCACGCCAAAAGGGCGGCATAGCAGACTTTACTTCAACGTTGCGGCAGGTCTCTTCGGAAGCGGAGACCTGCCGCATTGGTCAGGTATTCTGACGGAAGAGGGGGAGTCCCCTCAATCACTCCCCCTGCGCCGCCTGAATCAACGGCGTCGGGTCGGTGAAGACATGATAATGCGCGACCAGCTTCCCGTCGAACACGAATCGATTCAGAAAGGCCGCATCCACGTACCGCCCATTGGGCAGCACATAATGCACTTCGCCGTAAACAAATTGCGTTCGGCCATCACCCCCGTCCCAGGCCTGGATGTTCGCATGCGACAGACTCGTCAGGGTGCTGAAAAACCCTGCCACGGCTTGCTCAATCGCCTCACGACCCACGACATCCATCAGTGAACCATACACAAAACGTCCATCTTCCCGGATGAAGGATGCGAAGGCCTCGGCATCCTTTGCATCAATCGCTGCGAAGAGACGATCCAACTCCCTCTGACTGTACACTGGCAGGCACCCCTTTCCTTTTGGCACTGTAACACATGATATTTCCTTCACATAGAGCAAAGATAGTCACGACTAACAACGAAGTGCAATCCTTCACAAGAGCCTTTGGGACGGTGTGGCATTGAGAACGAGTGCACGTGACAGTCCCGATTGCGGCAGGTCTTCAGCGAAGCGGAAACCTTCCCTGACACACCTCCCCCCTCGAAGAAGAGCGCGCTTGCGAACCGTCTCGCAAAAACCCCCACGCCCTCCTGCGCAGCGCTGGAATTGCTGTCACGCTTGCATCATCTTACACCCAAGCCCCTCCATCCCCGCCATTCGGTCGGATGGTCGATGGTCACATGCCACAACCCGGTGAAAGGGATGTACGATGAAGATTCCAGCACGCTTTCTTGTCCCGCTTTTTCTGCTTGCCTTGTGCAGCACATTCGCCACAGCACAGCCCGCCCTTCGAGAGGGCTGGCCGCAGGATTTCAGTTCCGCGTCTTTCAATCCCTTCACAGTCCTCAACCCTCTTTCGGTCGTGGAGGCCGGGGATGGCAACCGTTACATCGCGGCAGGCACTTGCACCCACATCCGTCTCTACGACATCGAGGGCACCCTGCTGCAGACCTGGGCGACCAATGACCTCGTGCCGGAGGAGCCGAATGCCGATTTCCTCGCTGGCGGACCTCTGCTGACCGATGTCGACGGCGATGGCGACCTGGAAGTGGTAGCTGTTCTGCGGCGGAACACGGGCAGCACCCGTGCGCTGGCAGTCCTCGAGTTCGACGGTTCCCTGAATACAACCCTGTCGCGCGGGTACACTCTGAGTGCTGTCGACATCTCGTCGCTGGCCTGCGCCGACCTGGATGGCGATGGGTTCGACGAGATCGTTTACACCACCACCGATGAAATCCATGCCATCGACCAGGATGGTTCAGAGCTGGAGGGCTTTCCCTGGAATGTGGACCGTACCCATGTCGGCGCGGGGCCTGTGATTGTCCCCGCCGAGGTCAATGGCGGGACTGCGGTGATTGTCTGGGTCTCCTATACTGTCCAGCTTCATGCGCGCGAAGTGGACTCCGACAGCGATCTGCCCGGCTTCCCTGTCAGCTTCAGCGGACCCGCTGGCTACCAGGTCGCCCCGCCGATGATCATCCCGACCGGGGAGAGCTGGCTGATCGCTTTCGCCAGCAGCAGTGGTGTCTATGTCTGGGATGCAGAGGGCGAGGTTCTGGACGGTTTCCCGGTCGTCCCCGCCGGGGTCGATCCCAACCTGATGATGTACTCAGGGATGGCGGACATGAATGGCAATGGTTCACCGGACATCGTTTTCCGTTCCTGGAACAGCGATGCCATCCATGCGGTCGATCTCGCCGGTGACTACCTGACTGGGTTCCCCTATTCGACCGGCACCGAGGCGGGCAGGTCCGAGTCGATCTCCATGTTCAAACCCTCGCCGGATGAGGCCGCATGGCATTTTTACGGTTCCCTTGGCCCCGGCAGCAACCAGAATGGGCTCCACGGCAGGCAGGGTACGACACCCCTGCCCGGCTTCCCGGTCAACCTAAACCTCGTGGAGCTGAACTCCACCATGCTCAGTGCAGTTTTCAAACCGGTGGATGGGAACGTTTCCATCGTCATCCACACCCTGATGGGCTACACCTCTGTCTATGACCTGCCCCTTGAAGTCGATCCGGCGGGGACGGTTGAATGGGGTATGCCCTTCGCGCACGCCAATGGCAACCGTCTCTATCAGCCGATGCCGTTCGTAGGCTACGATGGCCCCATTTTCACTTTCACCCCTGCCACCTTCAATTATGGCGAGGTCGAGGTCGGCACGAGTGAGCAGAGTCAGATTGTCGTGCGCAACACCGGCACCCAGTCCGGTACGATCCACACAGCTCAATGGGCAGAGAATGACCCCGCAGACGAGCTTGAACTGACCGCCAATCTCCCGGCGACTCTCGCTCCGGGCGAAAGTATCGAATGGCTGATTACCTGGACTCCCGGAGCGGAAGGTGAGTTGACCGATACGCTGCTGATCAGCCATGACGAGGCGTTCAACGGCACGGAGTCACAGATCATCGTGCAAGGAAGCGGTGTGACCTACCCGCAGCTGGTCTTCCCGGAAGTGGTCGACTTTGGTGTGATCTACACCGATGATCCGCACGGCTGGGCGGAACTTGTTGTTGAGAATCAGGGCGAAGGTGAGGGAGTGATCGGTTCGATAATTGTCCCGACCGCGCATGCGCACCTGCTGGCCGTGGAAGAGGAATTACCGATTTTCATTGAGGCGGGCGGGACAGCGTCCATCACGCTCCACTGGACCCCCACCTTCGCCGTTCCGTTCACAAGCTCACTGACCATCCTCCACAACGATCCAGCACAATGGCCGGAAGTGAGTGTGGAAGTAACCGGCGAAATGGTCAACTCCCTCGGTGAAGCTGGCTTGCCGCATGAGTACGCACTCAGCCAGAATCACCCCAACCCCTTCAATCCGGAGACCTCGATCTCCTTCTCCCTCCGGGAGCCGGGGATGACAAGCCTGAAGGTCTTCTCGGTCGATGGACGTGAGGTGATGACACTTGTCCACGGTCAGCGGGACGCGGGCAGGCATCAAATCCTGTTCAACGGCAACCATCTCGCGAGTGGGGTCTACTTCTACCGGCTCGAGGTGAACGGTTTCCACGCAATGCGCAAGATGGTCCTGGTGCGTTAAGCATCTCTCAGATAAAAAGGTGACAGTTCCTCAGCGCGTTGTACCCTCTTGCACCAGGACAACCCTGTGCCACGCTGAGGAACTGTCACCTGGAACAGGGCAGTGTGGCAATCCAGACTACCCCGTTACGGCAGACTACCCTGTTGCGGCAGGTCTTTAGCGAAGCGGAGACCTTACGCATTGAGGGCTTTGCAAGCTCTCGGTAACAGTTTCTTCAAAAATCAAGGTCTTGGAAACTGTCCCCCTCTCGCCCCGGAATGGGTCAGCCGTGCAACCCCGCACCGTTCGCTTTAGCGATGCTGTCGCGCAGCAACAGGGCCATCAGCGCCGGGATCGCCAGTTGCAGTCCCTCGGTCAGGGACGCCCTGCCGGTGGCGACCGACTCCGCGGCAGCGACAAGGGCGGTGAGCGCCGCCCAGAAGGTTTTGGTTCGCAGCAATCGATTCAGCATGTTGTCCTCCTGATGCTGTTGATGGATGGGGCATAAGTCGTGGCATCCTGCTCAGCTTTTCGGACGCAACACGGCTGTATAACGTCGGTTGCGGTGCTTGACCCTCATCTCACGCGCTGAAAATCCGGGGTCAGCAGCCTGCCCGCCTTCTGCGGGCTGTTGGTTCAGCTCGATGCCGGTACCCTGCGCGGCGCCTCGATAGACCAGCGACCCTTCGGTCACCCGTTCAACGCCGTCGTAGTAGAAGAAGCAGAGCTGATTCTCGTATTCGCGTCCAGGCCAGTGGGCGCAGGAACGCAGATCCTCTCCGCAAACACTGCATGTGGGGGTGCGGTAGAGAAAGGCGATGGAGGCCTCGTTGTAGACCCCACTGTCGATCATCACCCGCAGATCTTCCGCCCGTGAGTGGCCTCGTGGCCAGTAGAACCGCGGCACAATCCAGCTCACATCCCCTCGTTTCTCCACCTCGCCCCCGAAGAAGCGTGCGACACCGAGGGTCCGTCGATCGTGCCCGATCAGGACTGGAGCGCCCTGCACCAGTTCGAGCAGCCGGGGCAACTCTTCGGTGCGGAAACGACCATAACGGGAGTCGATGGCATCGCTCGCTAAGCGGCACCGGCGAACATGGATATCCTCTGCTGTGAGTCTGGCAAGGGGCGGGTTAGGCAAAGCGTGGATCGATTCGATATCCTCCTGCCTGGCGGGGCAGGGATCGCGCAGGAGTGCGCCGACAAGGGATTGGGAAAGCATGGTTCCTCCGTCAGATGGGGTAAAACGTGCGGTTCCGGGGATGGTCTATGTCCTTGACGTGTCTGGAGAAGGTTGAACCGGGCAGGCCGGGCGGCGATCATGCAGGCACAGACTCGTACCCCAGCTCGCGAGCGCCCTGTTCACGGCTGATGTAGCCGCCCTTCACAAGGCGTTCGATCCGTTCCAGTTCCAGCAGACGGGCGCGATTCCTTTCAACAACAAAGGGGTCCTGGTTGGGCGCGAAATGCCACTTGGGCACGGCGCGATTCCCGGCGAGCCGCAGTTCGAGGCGCATCAGCCATTCTGCCAGGTCGCTGCCGGTTCCCTGCACGGAGTCGACAATCTGCATCAGCAGGTTGTACTGCGCGAAGACCCAGTTGCGCGTGGTGCCGTGGCTGCGGCCCAACGCCCAGGGGAATAGCTTCAACCCGGTGATGACATCCTCGATCACCTGTTCACGGTTGATCTTCCAGACCGACCCTTCCCGTCCGCTGCCACCGATCAATGCGACTTCCACATCCGACCAGGTGAAGACATTGTCATCCGGTCCAAGCTCACGGAACTGACGGACGGTCGAGTCGAAGTAGCTGTTGATGCGCCGTGTAAAAGATTCCTGATCCTCCCCCGGTTCACGTGGCGGCGGGGTGAGCCTGATCTGGAGCCGCTGGGTGCCGGCATTGTGGCTGGAACGTGCCATATCCTCGAGCATGCGCTGTTCGATCTCGACAACAAAGGGAATCGAGGCGAGGGGCTCGATGCCATCCGGCTGATGCAGATCGCTGATCAGGGTGCGGTGGAAAAAGGTGGCGGGCGGCAACTCCTCGAGGGAACCGTCATCCCGTTCGAGGAAGGCACGGAAACGTCCATCGGGGAGCCTTTGCCAGCGGATGCGGCAGGGATCGAGCGCCTCCACATGGCTTATCGCTCGTCCTCCGGGGAGCAGGTGGACACGCAGCGCCATCCGTCCGAGGGTAAAGAGGTCCAGCAGTGCGCTTTCGACAAGCCGCACCAGACCCTGGCGGTCGCCGTCGAGACGCGGGTAGACCCTCTGCTGCAACCCCTCCAGCAACTTTTCAGCGCTGCGTACCTCGCCCTCCTCCCCACGCAGCTCGATGCGCTGCGGGGTTGTGCAGAGGTGTACCCAGGTCCAGACTCCGGCAGAGACGATCGGGATACGGTCACGCAGGAAGCGGTAGAAATCACCACGGTTCAAGCCGTTGAAGTGGAATCCGGCGAGACGATGCAGGGTGGCAAGGGGCGGAGGTGTGGCACTGAACGTCTGCTTCGCCTCGACCAGACGAGCGAGCTGACGCTCGGAACGAGGCTTCCGCTTTGAAAAAAGTGATGCGAGCACGGGTTTTCCTCCCGGTTGGAGGTCAGCGATTCTGGGAAACCCCGGCGATCCGTGCGCCGGGATGGGGTGTGGTCCGGAGGTAGCGGGGCAGGTTGACAACGAGGTAACGCAGCGCGTCCATCAGGTGATCATGGAGGTCATCTTTCACCGGTTCTTCGCCCTTTTCATTCCACATGTAGCCTTCAAAAGCCTGGATGAGCGGCTCACAGCCGGGGTCAACACGGAGGCGAATGCGACCGGCGGCATCCAGCAGCAGGGAGCGTACTTTCTCCACCCCCCAGTTCACACGTAGTGATCGGAACGTGAGCTTGTAGCCCTTTTCACCCAACGTGGAGACCGGCGAAATGCCATAATCGTTGACGGCATTCCCGGCGGGGTCGACCCCACTCCACTGGAAATCGCGTTCAAGCAGGCCATGTTTGACATCCACAAGTCGAATCTGTTCCATGAGCATGTCGAGGGACCAGCGATTGCCGAGTAGACAATCGAAAACGACAAGGCTGCCATCCGTGGTTTCCTCCGCCCAGACGACCGCGGGGTGGCGGTACCCGAAGTCGATCCCCCGGTAGAACCGGCTCCCTTCGGCACGTGTGATGGTGTGCCGGGTTGGCAGCAGATGGGTTTCGCGGCTGAACTGGTCATAGACCCTTCCCTCGGCACCCTCGAAGCTCAGCTCCTGTTCACGCCGCCACTGCTCCCGGGAAAGCCCCGCTTTCGCCCGCGCCTGCCACTCGCGGCTGCTGCGGTCGGGGTGATCGGTGTAGCGCAGGGTGTGCACGTGAAATCGGTGCGACCTGTCGTGCGCGAGACGATAAAAAACACCGCGCGGGCCATTGGGGGTGGAGACACCGAGGAAGACACCCCCGGAATCAACTGCCGGTTTGACCGCGCTCCAGATCGCCTCATCGTTGGGGGTGAAAGCCATTTCATCCCAGAAAAGTGTCCTCGGTGAAAGTCCACGTACGGCGTGGGGCGCGGCGGGCAGGGAGATGATCCTTCCAGGCAGCGATTGGCTGCCGGTAAGCGTGATCGCGCTGCCCACGCTACGGACAGTCCAGCCACGCATCCACTCGGCGGGCAAACCCTCCAGCAGCGAACGCACCCGTTCGATCAATTCCTTCGCGGACCGTTCCTCCTTCGAGAGCACGACATGGATCCCGGGGCCGGAAGTCAGGGCGCGGTGCAGCAGGAACGCACAACCGAGCCAGGTGACCATCATCTGGCGGCTTTTGACGACCAGCAGACGATCGTGCCTGCTCATCGCCTCCCCCAGGTTGCGGACGAAAGGCCAGTGCAGGGGGACCGGACGGGGTTGCGGCACGGCGGGGTCAAGGGTGTGACATTTAGCGAGGAAGGCGGGAAACTGCCCGGGGAGGGTAGCACTGGTTTCAGCCATTTTTTCCTGGCATGTGAGGAGGAGACGTGCATGTTCACCACCCGGCAGGCATGGGGGTGTTGGGTTGGCGTGTGGAGACCGAGGGTAGGGGCAGACGCAGGAAACGCGAGAGGGAGGCGATGGCACGCTCCTCGTACCGTTTGGCCAGAAACAGGTACTGCCTCGCACGATCATCGGCGGAGGCATCCCCCACCACGTTCAGGGAACGCAGCGCCAGGTCATCGCAGAGCATGGAAAGCGTCAGTTCGGTCGCGCCAATCTGGAGGCCACTCTCCCCGGAGGATGTGTCATACCCTTCCTTGAGACGGTCCGCGATCTTCGCTTCCGCCTCGCCGATCACCTGCCCGATCAGGGTATCCGACGCCCCCGCTTCGGAGGTGACATAGCAGATCAGCAGCCAGCAGGGGTCGGGAATCGCTCCCTCCGGGTCGATTTTCAACAACCCGGCGGCCAGGTCGATATCGTAATCCACACCCTCGACAAAACGGGTCAACGGCAGGTACCAGGCAAGCAGGTTCGTGTCGGTGGGAATCGAGCCGCCCTCCAGGCGACGGAGACGGCCCCCCATCTCATCCACCGCGAAATCGACACCCTCGATGAATCGGTCCCCAGCGCGGAAACTTTTCGCGATCACAGTCGCCTGCGGATGGATCGCCCCCATCCCCGCGGATACCCACCCTGTGCCGGAAAAGGAGATGGTAATCGGCCCGGAAGGTGAGGCCTGAAATTGGGCGTAGAGACGGAGCGAATCCGCCGCCAGTGAGGCATGAGGCAACTGCACCGCCAGCCCGCCCTCGACCCGGAGGGGATGGTAATCGACCCGGATGGCATCCACGCCAAGTGCCTGCAGGTGGATGCGTATTGTTGTCACATCGGTCCAGCTCATGCATCCTCCAGAAGAAGCAGGTGGATGGTCGCGAAAAGATCGGCGCTGGCGCTGACCGGAGTGGCGACAATCGAGAGGGGTGCGGCATTCAGGGTGACCGCGACAGAGAAGAGACCGTCCCCGAGGTAGGTGGCATAGAGCGAGATCCGGTCACCAGCCTCGAACTCGGTGTCGCCCGTATCGCTGACCACGGAGATGCCGTCGAAGACCTGCAAGCCTCGGATGATCCCGGGGCAGGGCATGGGATAACCATCCCCCGCCACGCCGCCGGGACCATTGATCCAGGTAGAGGAGGTGGCGAGGGTTTTCGAGAAGCAGAGCAGGCTGACCGCCTGACGCGCCTCGAGCCAGAGTGAGGTGAGGTTGAGTGACATGGCGTGGTTCCTGTTGAAGTTGAGCCGAAGAAATGTTGACTCACTAAGCGATTTCCTGCGTGAATTCAGCGGTCAAGTTGGCCAGGAGGCGGAACGAATTGACGTTTCCTGGTGCGACTTAACCGCCAAAACAGGCATCTTGAACCAACCCTCGTTTGATTGAAAACAATTGTGCTCCAGTGTTACGGCAGGTCTTTAGCGCAGCGGTAACCTGCCGCAATACCGGAATCGATTTAGCACATTTGTTTCAATAAAACAAGTGCTTACGACAAGGTGCTTGCGGTTTGGTTGTCAAGACAGCCGCACAAATTCAAGTAAAGACCCATAAATGAAACGAAGATCACCCGGCAGGGAGGATCCCCTGCCGGGCTGGTCAGGCTCAGTAATCGAGAAACGCCCGTGCCTCGTCGACCATCACCGTGTATACCGACTCCTTCGACACCACGGCGGTCTCGAGCTTGCGTTCGATGACCTTGTCGGCCTCGATCATCAGGGGCTGGCTGACCGACTCACGAATCGCAAACCGAGCGTCGATCGCCATGATCTCGGTCGCCGTGGCGCCGGGCACCGGCACAAGCCGGGCGTTCATCGGCAGCAGGTTGGCGATCTTGCCGCTCGTCTGGAGCAGTTGCTTTGCGGAGAAAGCCTGAGCATCCTGGAACTGGCTGAGGTTGAGGATGGTTTCGATGTCGTCCCGATTGGCGAGGATGTGGGTCATCTGGGAGGGGACATCGAAGCTGGCGGCCAGGTGCACCAGGTCCTTGTAGGCAAGGGTGCCGCCGGTGCCGTTGAAGACATTCGCTGCGGCGGGGCTGGTGCCATCCCCATCCTTCGCCACGCTGTAGATCGTGTCGATCTCGTCATAGGCGAGCTGCGCTCCGATCCACCAGAGGAAGACACGGAACTCCGCCAGCTTCTGGTTCTTGACGATCCGGTAGGAGAAATCGAACTGACGCCCCCTGTCGATGATCGCAGCCTCCTTGTCACGATAAAGAAGCTGGACCCTGGGGTAGGCTGTCCCGCCTGAAGCCCGCTTCGCAGCAGACTTTTTCGCATCCTCTGTTCGTATGTAGATCGGTCGGACCGTGGGGCCGCTCTCCGGCACGCTCACGGCGATCATTTCCTCCGGATCCTGGACGAGACGGTAACCATGCCGGATTTCACGCAGGATGTACTCGGGGAGCAGGATCATCGCTCCGCCGACAAAGAACTGCTCGACAGTGATCGTGTTGGGGCCGCTGGTGCGGATCTCCTGCACGGCGAGCTGACGTTCGAATGCATCGAGACGGCTGCTGATGCGGCCTTCTGTGTCGCGTGGGCTCGGGTCCTGCTTCTCGAGCCAATCCGAAAGGGTGAGACCCTGCTCCTGCGCTTCGTGGTAGAGGGCGAGGTTCGCGGAACGGGAATGCTCGATGATTGTACCCTTCAGCGACTGGGCACGGGTAAGGTCAAGCGGCATGAGAATCTCCTTGGGTTGAGGTGGGTTGTGAATCGTAGGTGGGCATTCCATCAGGTGGGCAGCATCGCGGGGGGGGGTCGGTTGTGTAGCGAGCTGCGCTTCCACCATTGCAGTGGAGTCCCGTGTGGCTACTTCGCTGATTCGCTTGGGTGGTACCGGCCCTTCAGGTCAGTGGAGCGGTGAAGTGTGTCCGCTACCCGAGCCAGACATCGCAGGTGCCGGCGTCGCCATCCACCGCGATCACCTGCCCGCGCATGAGGTGGCCTCCGGCGGCGATGTCGGCATCGGCTGCCGCCTTACGCACCTTGCCATCTCCGGCGAGTTCGACCATCTGGTTGACCAGCGGGGCGGGCGAGTCGGTGAGGAAACGAGCCACTCCACGTGCCTGCACCGCGCAGGTGTCGGGGCGAGTGGTGCCCGGCACAACATTGGCCGACACCCAGACCACCTTGCCGAACAGCTTGTCCCCGGCACTCCCTTTCGACACTTCGTTGTTGTCCGAAATCATGCAGGCTGTGGCGTTGGCATCCACATCCTCCTGGCTGAACCCGCCGGACTCGGCGATGGTCATGGTGAGGAACGGTCCCCCACCAATCCCTTCGTTGTCGATGACATATCGGTCGCTCATCATCTCTCCTCATGGTTGAAAAATCGATTGGTCGGGGAGTACCAGAGGGTGGCACACCCCGTTATCCTGACTGGGATGGTGGGCAGGTTACCTGCAACCACCACTGACAAACTGCTCGAAAGTCCGTTCAGCCTGCCCGTTTGGTGAGGGCTGCGCAGGTTCACCGGGCGGGAAATAACGGGTACGCAACTCGTGCTCGAGGGTCGCTTCCAGGCGTTCCAGCTCGGGAAGAGTGCCGGTCGCGGCGACCTGGCGGTCCCCTTCGGGACGGTCCAGCAGGTCACAGTGGGCTTCGAGACGGTGACGGTACCGCTCCAGCAGACGGTCACGTTCGATCACTGCTTTGGGACGTTCCGCCAACTCCTCTGCGGCATACCGTAGCAGGAAGGACAGCTCGTCCAGGTTGACCTCTTCGCCCGCCTCGCACATGTCTGCGGCGGCGTGCAGTTTCGGTTGCAGCTCCATGGGATCTCCTTGGTTGGGTTGGGTAGGTGGGTGGATGACGCGGGCTATTGGTTTGGTTCCTGATGGCCGGGGAACGCGACGGAGCGACGTGCGGGGGACGCTCCGCCGCGTGGACGGTCTGCCGTTCGGCGTACTGCCTGACCCGAAAGAGGTGGGAATGCAACGGCTGGTCGGGGTGGGATCGGGTGTGGCAGACCGCAGGATCAGCCGGTACCGGAGCGTGACGGTTTGGCGTGGCGGCTGGGTGGGATGCCGTTGCAGGGTGGTTTGTCAAAGTGCCCGGCGATACTGAACATTTGTTCAGCACGCAGCAAGATAGTCCGAGTGCTGATTGTTGTCAATACCCAACATCACTTTTTTGTGAGTCAGGCTCCCAGTGGACTGTGATTTCTTTTGAATCAAGGGAAAATGATGCCTCGCAGGCGCTCTGCGGAGGCACCTCCGCTGTTGTGTGGAGACAAAAGAGGATGTACCTTTTACGTGGGATAATCCAAACACGGAAAGCGGGAGCAGCCTCGATGGATCGGTCCGGGGAGAAGAATCCTCCTTTTGGCGCGAACCTGCGTGCCGCACGTCTCCGTGCCGGCCTGAGTCAGCAGAAGTTGGCGGACCAGGCGGACATTGACCGTGCCACGGTCTCGCTGATCGAAAACGATCGCGAGAGCCCGCGCGCCGATACGGTGCTCCGTCTCGCCGAGGTGCTTGAGGTGTCACCCGCGGAATTGTGGAGTGCCGGAGTGGCGGAAGGCGTGGGTGAAGCAGAGATAGAGCGTGAGCTTCGCTACGAACCGCTCGAGGTCGCCAGGTTGCATCGCGGACTGGAGGAGCTGCTGACCGATGATCGGACACGTCTGATGCTCAACCTCACTGATGAGGAGGAGCGGATGCTGCGTTCGATTCGGACACGGCGTGAGGCGCCGCTCGGGAAGGAGTTCTTCCTCGATGTCCTCATCGCCTATCGCCGTCACCATTCCTGATGTTTTCGGGTTTGGAACAATAGTTAGCTGGGAGCGTGGTCGCAACGTCATGGATGTACGCTACATCAACCCCTTTGTCGAATCCCTGGTCGACATCTTCTCGACGATGACCGGATTGACTCCTGTCGCGTTGAAGCCCTTCATGAAAGAGGACCGCCTCGCGCTCGCCGATGTCACCGGGCTGATGAGCCTGGCGGGCGAACATGTGCATGGCTCGATCGCCCTCTCCTTTGATCGTCAGCTCGCGATCCTGCTCTACGAACGGATCACGGGAGAATCCGCCGACGCGGTTTCCAGTGATGTTGTGGACTGCATCGGCGAATTGGTGAACATGGTGGCGGGTGGAGGAAAAAGCCGCCTCAGTGAGCTGGGCGAGAGCTTCCGGATCAGCCTGCCGAAGGTGCAGGTGGGGAGTGATGTCCTGATCGAGCATCATGTGGAAGCGACCCCTGTGGTGATCCCCTTCGACGCAGGCGGGTTAGCGCTGAAAATCGAAGTAGCGATTGAGCAACGGTGATGGACGAGTGGCTGTCACCAGGACCCTGAGTCCTAAAGCATGAATATCGCGGCAGAACCCGAAGTCTATATAGCATGGATGTCGCGGCAGAACTTTAGCGAAGCGGAGACCTTACGCAATGAGAAGTACTGTCAGACGCCCACGTTAGCCAGCAGGAGCGTTCGGGCAGATCCGAAGCCCTACCCGATTTTCCGCCAGATCTGCGGATCTGGCGGAACAGTGAAAGACCTGCCGCAGCAACCTTCGGCAGTTTACAGTGCAGAGCTTTAGCCTGATCCCGAGACAAAAGCGTCGTGCCACCCGGCGTCTGTTCTTCCCCAAATCCTGCGAGAGTTAGGGAGTCCGTCTCCAGTTCGCGTGATTCGATTTCGTGCTGATCGTTGTACATCCTGCGTTCATCCCATAGTTTACCTTTTGAGAGTAGAAGGAGACCTCGGTTCCCCCGCAGTGCTGCGAGTCGAGCTTACGCCACCTTCCAGAACCGGTCTGCGCCTGGCGGCGTGTGACCCCATACTGATGTGACCGAATGGGAGATACCATGCATCAAGTACGGTTTCGGGCAGTGATTCTCCCACTGCTGAGCTGTCTGAGCCTACCCGTACTGGCCGCAAGCGGCGACCCGCAAAGCCTGTCCCATCTCTTCAGGAGTGAGACCAGCGCCACTGGAGTTGCGCTCCATTTCGATGTCCCCCCTGTCAGTTGGCTTGAACAGTCGGGCCTTTCCATTCCGATGCTCGAAGGCGCGGGGGAGGCGGGCGTTTCCGGCGCCCCGATGCTGCCGGTCTACAACCGTATGATCCCTGTCCCGGCGGGCATGGACCTCGTGCTGGAGGATTTCAGCGCCGAGTGGGAACAGCTTGGCTCATTCACTATTCAGCATGACCTCGGGCAGGAGGACAACTCACCGCGTGACGAGGCAGCCTACACTCGTGTGGCGGAGGAATCCTGGACACCGGTGGAGGTGGGCGCAACGGGCAGGTGGCGTGACATTCGTTTCGCTCCCGTCGTGATCCGTCCCATGCGGTATGATCCCTCAAGCGGCGAGACGGAGTGTGCGACAACCATGAGCATCTCCTTCCGTTTCGAGCCCTCCTCGGCCCCCGACGGGTACGATCCCCCCGGCGTGAGTGAGGCGTTGTTGCCTCTTTACAACAGTTTTATCCCCGGCGCGCTCGATGACCTCGACCCGACAACCGTCCGCCGTGGCACCTACCTGATGATTGTCCCCGCCACCTTCATGGAGGCGGTCGAGCCCCTGATCCAGTGGCGGACGAGGCAGGGGTTCCATGTGGATGTGGTGGAACGGTCCACCTTGCCCACGGGCGCCAACACAATCTGGACCTGGTTGAACGAGTATTACCAGGGGTCCGATCCGCCACTCGACTACGTGGTGTTCATCGGCGACGTGGATGCCCCGGCGAACATTCCGACCTTTTTCATCAGTCCGGGGTCGCCCTTCCCCATTGACCCCTCGATCGCCACCGACCACAAGTACACCTACGACTTTCCCGCAGGCAACCAGTTCGAGAACGTGCTGCCGCGTTACCTCATCGGACGAATTTCGGTGGATACGGCGGTCGAGGCGCGGACGGTGGTCAACAAGATCATCAATTATGAACGTCACCCCCTGTTGGGCAACACGTCACGCTGGACACGTGCCGTCACAATCGCCGATGCCTCCTTCGCGATCAGCACTCAGCAGACGCAGAACTGGGTTCGTGACAAGCTGTTGGACAATGGCTTCACCAACGTGCAGCAGATCGTACGGACTCAATTCAATGATCCGGGCGCGGAGGCCGTGCTAAGCGCGATCAACAACAACGTGAGTTGGGTGAGCTACCGTGGGTTTGGCTCGCATTCGAGCTGGTCGGGGCCATACGTGCTGAATTCGCATGTCGCCACCGGCATGACGAACACCAACAACCTGCCAGTGATCACCAGCATGGTATGCGGCGGCGGAGCCTTCGACGAACTGGGCACGGATCCCTGTTTCGGCGAACTCTGGTTACGTCTCGGCAGCCCCACCAACCCTCGCGGGGCGGTGGCCTTCATCGCACCTTCGGAAATCGACACGCATACCCGTTGGAACAACATGATCCTTGCCGGCTGGTACCACGCCATGTTCGACCAGGGTCTCAGGACAACCGGTCAGTGCTTAACATCCGCCAAAATCCAGCTATACAATAATTATCCCACCATGTGGAACCCGAATGGCAGCAACCAGAACAGTGTCTGGTTCTATTTCCACACCTACAACATCCTGGGCGACCCCGCGCTGCAGCTTCGCGCCGAGACCCCACGATCGTTCGAGGTCTCCCATCCCGCCGAACTCGCTGCCTCGTCGACCCATTTCCAGGTGACGGTGCTCGATGATTCCAACCTGCCTGTTCCGGAAGCCTATGTGGTGCTGACCGAAGATGAGAGTGTCATCCTCGGTGTGGCGCGTACCAATGCGGCCGGGATCGCCCATGTGATGCTCACAGAGCAGCCGGGCGAGGGAGTGATCGAATTAACCGTGACCCGCCCAGAGTTCATCCCCTACCTGGCGGAACTGAGTGGTACAGGCAACCGCGGCCTGCTCCTCACAAGCCTTGAGGGGATCGAGGATGCGAGCGACTTCGCGACAAACAATAACGGCGAGTTAAATCCGGGCGAGCTGATCCTCCCGGAAGCGGGTTTCCAGGTGGTGGAACCGGGCGGACTGGAGAATGTACTTTTGACCGTCTCCCTGCCATCCGGTGGCGGCGAGGTCACCGTGGCGAGCCAGTCCTTCGGGAACGTGGCCGAGAATGACATGCTGACCCTGAGCCTGCCGCGCATACGTCTCACGACCGACCTTGAGAACGGCACCCATCTGCCTGTGATCATTACACTGCAGAGCGCGACACGTCAGCAGACTCACATGGAGCTGTTTCAGCCGATCCAGGCACCCGACATCGTGATTGACGCACTGGAGTTCGAGGGCGCCTGGATGCCGGGGGACACCACGATCCTGCAGGTGCGGGTCAGCAACCTGCATCCCTCCCTCGGAGCAGGCGAAGTGACCGCCGAACTTGTACTCAGCGACAGCCGTGTCACAGTGTTGGACAGCGTTGGAAGCTGGAGCAGCCTGCCCGGCGGGGCCGAAGAGGTGCTGAGCGAAGAGGGCTTCCTGCTGGCCGTGGACCCGAACACCTATCCCGGCAGGACGGTCGATGCGACACTCACCTTCACAACCACGCAGGGGTACCAGCTCCATCGCAACCTCACAGTTGAAGTCGGCGGGGCGAGCCCGGAGACGCCCACCGGGCCTGTCGGGCCGGGCTATTACATGTACGAGGATGTGGATATCGGATACGATTACCTCCCCGATTACGAGTGGGAGACGATCAACGGTCTGCCCGGTACTCAGAACCTCGGCCTTTCAGATATGGGCAATAACCAGGATATAACTGTCCAGGTCAATCTCCCTTTCAGCTTCCCATACTGGGATGACACCTTCACCCAGATCTCCGTCTGCTCGAATGGCTGGCTGGCTTTTGGCGAGACCGACCTCTTCTTTTTCCGTAACCGTCCCATACCTGGCCCCCTGACCCCGAACGGCGGCCTCTGTGTATTCTGGGATGACCTGATGCTGAACGGGAGCAATTCCGGGGTCTACGCTCGTCATGACACAGAGAACGGCTGGTACACTGTCGAGTGGCGCAATGTGCGTCACTACAACGCCTCCATGAGTCCGTTGAACTTCCAGGTACGTCTGTTTGACCCGGCAGTTCACGATGCTCCCGGCGGGCTGGGCATGTTCGCCTTTATCTATGAGGACATCCAGAACATGGATGCCTCCGAAAACTACGCCACGGTCGGGATCATCAGCCCGGACGGCACCGAGGGGATGCAGGTGGAGTTCGCCAATGTGCCCGCCCCGACAGCCTCCGGAGTGGTGAGCGGACGGCGGATGCTATTCGCGGCACGTAATGGAGGCGACCTCACCCCACCAGACCTGCAGTTGCTGACCCAACCGATCCAGCTCAATGCCCAGGCGGGCGGACAGGCGGGAGCGCATCTGCGTGTCGCGAACAATGGCGGGCGATCGGCGCGTATCCATGTGATCGGGGAAGGCATCTCCGCCGATTGGGGTGTTGGCGGTGGACTCGATGACCTTGGCGGACCGGACGCCAGTGGCTATCGCTGGTACGATTCACGCGAGCCCTACGGTCCGGAGTATGATTGGGTCGACAATGTCGAACCGGAAAACCTTGTTCCGCTCAGCGGAGGCGGCTCGGAAGGCACTGCGGCGGTTTCGGATGAGATCAACCTCCCCTTCGACATCAGCTTCTACGGCGTAACCTACAGCAGTTTCTGGGTTTGCGAGGCGGGGTATGTCACCTTTGTCCATCCCGGTGTGAACGGCTCGTCTGTCAACACGGAACTGCCACGCACCTTTTCGCCACGTGCCGCCATCTTCGGCTTCTGGGACAACCTCAGTACTGGTGCGGCAGGCGGGGTTTACCTCACGCTTGAGGATGACCGGGCGGTTATCACCTATTCGCAGCTGCTTCACCTCTCCGGAGGCGGCCAGAATGGCCCCTACACCTTCCAGATCATTCTCAATGTGGACGGCGCAATTCATGTCCAGTACGCCGAGATGAACCCACGGCTCGACAGCGCCACCATCGGCATTCAGAATGGCTTCGGGAATGTCGGTCTGCAGGTAGCTGCGAATGCCTCTACGGTGAACTTTGTCGAGGACGACCTGGCACTCCGTTTCGCGCCCGGTTTGCCCTGGCTCAGCATCGCTCCCGCAGAGGCGGCTGTCCCAGGAAACGGGACTACGGTCATTGAGCTGAACGCCCAGAGCAATGGCCTGCCTTCGGGGCTTTACTCGGGCAGGCTCCTGGTCCGTTCGACCCTCGCTGAACAGTATTTCAGCCTCCCGATCGAATTCTTCATCAGCGATGGCCCCGTGGGGGACAAACCACGGATCCGTGTCGACCAGTTGCCCGGCCAGATCATTCCGGAGGGGGGATCCTTCTCGCCCCTCTCCCTGTTCCCTTACGCCGAGGATTGGGACAATACGCCGGGAGAACTGGCATGGCACGCTTACGATCATGACGGTCTCGAAGTGGTGATCGACGACGAGCATCAGCTGCATGTGACGCCGCTTGCCGGATGGTCGGGCGCGGGTGAAATGGTTCTGCGGGTCACGGATCCACGATTGAACCACGATGACACACGGGTCACTTTCCAGGTTGGCGAAGGCAACAATCCCCCCCGCTTTGTCGAGGTTTCGCCGCACTCAGTGGGCAGGATTCTACCCGGCACAAGGTTGACTTTTTCAGTGAATGTCGAGGATGACGAAGATCATCCTGTGGAGTTGCGCTGGTACCATGGCGGGAGCCAGATCGGCTCAGATACCTCTGTGGAGGTGGATTTCAGCTGGCTGGGTGCGGATACGGTCCGTGTGATCGCCGAGGACAGCGAGGGCGCGGTGACCAACCTCTTCTGGTCGGCGCTCGTCACCTCGACCAGTCTTGAGGACGATGAGACGATTCTGCCGACAGCGTTCGCGTTGCAGACGCTCTACCCGAACCCCTTTAATGCGTCAATGAAGATGCGTTACGCTCTGCCCCGTACGGCGGATGTGGAGGTGCGGATCTTCAACCTGCTGGGGCGTGAGGTGGCACATCGTCACCTGTCCGCGCAACCCGCAGGCAGGCATGAGATCACCTTCAACGCCTCCTCCTGGGCGAGTGGGCTCTACTTTATTCGCTGGCAGGCGGGCGGAGTGACCGCGGTGAAGAAAGCGGTGCTGATGAAGTAGGGGGTGGTTTCAGTGACCGTTTCTGAGCGCGGCGAAGGGTCTTCCAAGTGCGGGAGGGTACACCGCGCCAAGTAATGGTCACTTTCGTTTGCGGGGCAGGTCGGGGGTGGTTTTTAACATGTTGCGGCAGGTCTTTTGCGAAGCGGAGACCTGCCGCAACTTCATATTCTACTGCCTTGCAGCGCTGTCACCTTTCCAGGCTTTCAACCACTTCCCCCCATCGGCTCACAATCAGGTCCGCCATCGAGCAGGGCTTGCAGTCCGCCTGCAGTTTTGCGCCGTCGAAACGGATTGCGGCCATCCCCAGGTTTTTCGCGCCGAAAATATCGGTAGCGTCCAGATCGCCGACATGAAGCATCCGATGATAGGGGACATTCAGCCGTTCAGCGGCGGTGAGAAACATGCGTGAATGGGGCTTCGACACCCCCAGCTCCTCGGAATAGACCCGAGCCGAGAAATGTTCCAGCAGCCCCCAGCCCGCCAGCAGCGAGTCGATACTCTCCCCCCCGCTCAGCCCCGTATCGCTGATCAACGCGAGCGGAAAACGTGTCGCAAGCCACCCGATCGCCTTGTTGATGCCCTCCACCGGTTCGGGCGGAAGGTCCAGCAGCACGGAATCGATCACCTGAGCCAGGGAGTCGCGTGCTCCCTCATCCTGGAGTACGCAGCGTTCGAGGATGTGATCGGCAGCGTCGAAAGCGGTCAGGGTGCGGTGTTCCTTTTTCCAGGTGTCATGCCAGTGCTGCGAGTAGGCATCCATCATGGCAACCGTCTCCTCGCGGCTGCCCGCGAGTCCCCTCCCCGCAAGCCAGTCATGGACACGGTTCCTGCGAAGCTCACGTCGTTGCTCATACGTGGTGTCCGCCGCGATGGTGTTCCAGAAATCCACCGACACCGCCTCGATCACCCTGCCACGGAAACGGTAGACCACCCCCTGAAGCTGCTGCGCTGTTCCGGGTGTCAAGGACTGAACCTCCAGGGTTGAGTGAAGTCCACCGCCTTCTCGAGGCCGGGCGGAAACGTCCACTGCTGCACACGCTGGATCATGCTGTCGGTAAGGGCGCTGGCTGCCGGAATCGACCAGTTCGCATCGAGGAGGCGGATCGGCCCGATGGTGCCATCGGGGTAGATGGTGAACTTCAAGCTGACTCGCCCCTCAAGCTCTTCGCCGTAGGTGTCTCGTGCGCGACGATACACCCTGTCGAGCGCCTGGGTGCGAATCATGATCGTCTCATCCCTTGATCGTGCGGAGAACGTTGTCCCTTCCGGCCAGACCGGATGGTCCCCGGAAATTTCTCCGTGATGCAATTCTGGAAGGATGCCGTCTCGGACCATCTGCTGCAGCTCGCTGGATACACCCTCGGTCCCTCGTGCGGAGGGTTCCTGCTTCTTCTGACAGCCGAAAGTCAGCAGCGCAAATGCGAGCAGGAACAGGATGAATGGACGGCGCGACAGGCCGGTCCGATTATTCCGTTGCATGGGTAACGACAAAGACAAAGTAGTGGTCCTCGATATAGGTGCGGCGTTTCCAGCCGACATGGTAATCTCCCTCGCCCTCCCCCGTGCCCGGCCCTTCGGTCAGGTCGTAAATGCCGCTACCCTCACGTTCCGCGGCCAGGTCTTCGGCGAGACGTTCAAAATCTGCACTCCCACCCAGCTCCGCAAGGTTGACACCGAGCAGGTCACGGTTCTGATCATAGACAATCATGCCGAAATTATCCACGACAAACAAGTAATTTTCGGTGCTGTCGTTCACCGTGGAGAAGGAGATGGAACGTTCGAAAAGGGTGTCCAGCGCGACGCCGCAGAAAAGCACCCCCACGACACTATTCATTTCGATAATCGACCGGTAGTATTCCACATACGGTTTGCCATCCTGCAAAAATCCCACCGGCCCCGAATCGATGTTCTCCCCAGCGAGGGTGAATTGCACAACCTCCAGCCCGCTGCGGTCCTCACCCAGCATACGGTCATTCAGGCTGTCCGGGTAGATATTCACAACCTGGCCCTGGTCATTCAGAATGCCGCTCCACATGAGACGATGGGAGGAAAAGTTCACCAACTCGGCCAGCACCAGCTCGCTATGGCTGGAGGTGGGATTGAAAGGGGTCAGCTCCTGCTGCTGCCCATTGAGCTGACTCCGGATGACTTCTGTCTGATTGAAAAACTGGCTGTCGATCTGGATAGCTATCGCCTTAAGCACTTCCGCGGGGTCGGACTTTGGATCATCGGGCAAATCATCCGTGCAGCCGACGAGCAGCAGCAGAACCACCATCGGGAGACAATGGTTCCACCAACGGCGCAGGGCAAAGGAATTCAAAATCATCGGTGTTCTCCCCGGTCAGTCTCCATCGGAAGCGGCGTTTCCCAGTTGTGGCAGGTCTTTCGCGAAGCGGATATCTGCCGCTTCTTCCAGTACTGCGTCAGATCGCAACAGAAGCAGTGACACCCGCTCATAATCTTGTGAGAATCTAAAATTACTGCACGAATCCCGCAGTCATTTCGCGCCAGAAAACTGCGCTGCGCTTGCCTGCCAGCTTCCCAAACCTTTCACACCAATCCAGTCACGCCACCACTTCGTACAAAATGTAACCAACGTAGAGGAAAAAGAGGAAGCCTCCCGCGAACCTTCCGAGTTTCTGACGCCAGCCGAGCAGCCCAACGGCAGCCACGGTGAGCAGGAGGAAGAGCAGAATATCCGTAACTATCGGCTGACTGACACGGATGGGCTGGATGGTACTTCCGCAACCGAGGACCATCAGGGTGTTAAAAGCGTTGCTGCCGAGCACGTTGCCAATGGCGATATCGCCCCGTCCCCGGACGGCCGCGACGAGGGATGCTGCAACCTCAGGCATGGATGTGCCGACCGCGACAATCACCACACCGATCACCCATTGCGACACACCGAACATCTCGGCGATCTGCACTGCCCCGAGGACAAGCAACCTGCCACCAAAGACAAGCAGCGCAAGACCTGCGAAGATGAGGAGTGACGCGATGAGGGTTTTGAATCGTGGTTTGACGGCCGCCTCGACAGAAACCCTCCCTTCGGCTGCGCCACGCAGGGTCAGCAGCATGGCAACCGCCATTCCCGCCAGCAGCAGAATCCCCTCAAGCCTGCCCACATGACCATTCCAGGCAAAGAGTGTCATGCCGAGAAGGACCATGGCAATCGTGGGCAGCTCGTTTTTGAGGGTTATCCTGGGCAGGAACACCGGACGTATGAGTGCCGCCAGGCCAAGGATCAAGCCAAGGTTCGCAATGTTGCTGCCGAGGACATTGCCAAGCGCCAGGTCGGGTGCACCGGTCGTGGCGGCGGTGATAGTCACCGCCAGTTCCGGAGCTGAAGTGCCGAAGGCAATGATTGTCGCCCCGACGACATAGGGTTGCACACGAAAGCGAGCCGCGAGCGACACACCACCCTGGACTGTGGCCTCGCCACCGAGTGCAAGCAGGATCAGGCCGGACACCATCAGGAAAATGGCAAAGGTCATGTTCAGACCCTGTTCACGTGAGATGCATGGTTTGTAAGGAGGAACTCGTTTCGGTCCTGCGCAGACCCAACCTGATGGTCAATCGGGGCAGGCTTCATGGAGTATAAGGGTTGCAGGGGCAGTGCGAAAGAGGCGTGATGAAACGTCACACGCCCGGACCACTTGGTCACGGGCGCATGACTCAATTCGACTGAGGCGGGATCAGAGCTTGACGATACAGGGATCGTCATCCTCCTGAACAGGGCAGACCGCCTGGCACTGGGGCTCGTCGAAATAGCCTTCGCACTCAACGCAAGCGTCGGGGTCGATGATAAATATCTCATCGCCCTCGGAGATTGCGTTGACCGGGCACTCGGGCTCGCACGCGCCACAGTTGATGCACTTCTCGAGGATCTTCAGGGCCATTCTGTCCTCCAAAGGGTGGTAAACAAAGACCGTGATCCCGGTCCTTTACCGAGCCACGGCCCCCCTGCCTGACCAAAAGGTAGCGGGTGGACGGTGAACGAGTCAACGAGTTAATGGAGGTTAATGGTGCGGTGTTTGCCAGATACGGGCGTCTGACAGGAACGGAGTGGAACCCCTCCCCACGCCGTGAAAGTGGAGAAGAGGGCTGTGCTTCCCTATATTCGCCACATCAAACCTTACATCGAGTGCCGGGAGGAGTAATGGGCGGAACCACCTATCGTGACGCTGGTGTCAACATCGACGCCGGTGAAGAGCTGGTGAGACGGATCAAACCCGCGGTCCGTAAGACATTCGGCCCCGAGGTCGCCGCAGACCTCGGACTGTTCGGCGGCGCATTCCGTCTGGACACCTCCGGCATGGAAGACCCGATCCTGATCTCCAGCACGGATGGTGTGGGCACGAAAACCGCGGTTGCGATGTGGTCAGGCAGGCATGGGACCATTGGACGCGACCTGGTCAACCACAGCGTGAACGACATCTTCACCTGCGGCGCACGTCCCTTGTTCATGCTCGACTATTACGCCTCCGCCCGCCTGGATGTTGACATTGCAGCGGCGGTGATTAACGGCCTTGCCGAGGGGTGCGCTGAGCTTGGTGTCGCCCTCGTCGGCGGTGAAACGGCAGAAATGCCATCGGTCTACCATGAAGGCACCTATGACCTCGCCGGGACCATCCTCGGCGTAGTCGATCGCAAGCAGATGATCACCGGCGAGAGGATTAAACCCGGCGACCTGCTGGTGGGATTGCCCTCCAATGGCCTGCACACCAATGGCTATACCCTGGCGCGCAAGGTGCTGATCGAAAAGGCGGGGCTCAAACCAACGGACCGTCTGCCCGGACTCGATGGGGATGTGGCGGATGCACTGCTCAAACCCCACATCTGTTACTATCCGATCGTCTCGAAGTGGCTGGCGCGTTCGCTACCGGTGAACGGCATGGCACACATCACGGGCGGCGGGCTTGTCGGGAACACGAAACGTATCATGCCCGAAGGCCTCACTTTCGACATCGACTGGGATGCCTGGCAGCGACCCGCGCTTTTCCGTCACATCCAGGAGCTTGGCGCGGTGCCGGAAGAGGATATGAGACGTGCCTTCAACCTCGGGATCGGCTGGGTGATGGTCCTTGCGGCCAGCCGGGCGAAAGAACTGATCATGCACGCCATGAACATCGGTGTGGAGCCGGTGATGATCGGCAAGGTCCGTGCGGAGTGACACACAGTCGCTCGCCTTGGCTTCGCTGCTGAAATGATGCAGATGCTGGTTCTTTTGAGAATTAATAAGTGAACTCTACGGTCCGGTTCAACGGAGGGATTCTCGGCGAACTTGACATCTGGATTCTTGCACAAATGCTTGTGAAGAGCCATTTTCTTCTGATGAAACCGTGATCATGCAATCCATTCAGAGAACAGGATGCGCCTTTATTTCATTCTCATCGTTTCCTACTTCGTAGGAGCGTTGCCGACTGCGGTGATTGTCGCGAAACGTGTTGCCGGGATCAACATCCTGCAGCACGGCAGCGGCAACCCTGGCGCGGCAAATATCTTCCGTCTGCTGGGACCAAGGTGGGCGGTGGCGACCTTCGGTGTCGATGTGCTGAAGGGGTATCTGCCGGTCTGGCTGACTTCCCGTATCGCCGAGGAGTTGATGCACCCGACCCTCGCCCCCACGCCGATCGCAGTACTCGGATGGGTGGGATTCGCCGCTTTCCTCGGGCATGTCTACAGCCCTTTCCTCGGCTTCAAGGGGGGCAAGGGTGCGGCGACAGGGCTTGGCGCATTGTTCGCCATCGCTCCGCATACGGTCACCGCGGCGATTCTTGTCTATGCCGGTGCGCTCTATCTCTGGAAAACATTTGCTCTTGCAACCTTGATCGCGGGCTTCTCCATCCCGATCCTCCTCTACTTTTTCGAAGCGGGTCGTGATGTTTCCACAGCCCTCTGGGCGGTCGCGGTGCCCTTGCTGCTCCTTTTTACACACAGGAAGAATGTGGCACGTATGCTGCGGGGTGAGGAGTTTCACCTGAAGGAACCGATCGACAAACACGAGGACGAGTGACATGGCGAAGTTCGCCGTACTCGGAGCCGGCAGTTGGGGAACCGCCCTGGCTGTGCTGCTCGCGGGAGAGAACAAACACCCGGTTCGTCTCTGGGAGTTCCTTCCCGATGCCGCAAAACGACTCGCGGAGGACCGTGAGAACCGTGAGTTTCTTGCAGGTGTAACCTTCCCGTCCGGGATCGAAGTCAGCAATGACCTCGCTTACTGCGTGCAGGATGCCGAAGCCGTTCTTGTCGTTGTCCCATCGCAGGTGGTGCGTTCGGTGCTTTCCGGTTTACAGGGCGCCCAGACCGACAAAATCTGGATCGGTGCCTCCAAGGGCATTGAAAACAGTACCTTGAAACGAATGTCGGAAGTGACGGCCGAACTCCTCGGAGAGCAGGTCAGCGACAGATATGTCGCACTGAGCGGTCCGAGCCATGCCGAGGAGGTGGGCAAGGCGATCCCGACAACAGTTGTCGCCGCCAGCCAGAACCTTGAAACAGCCCGGAAGGTGCAGGAGTGGTTCAGTTGCCCATCTTTCCGTGTCTACGCATCTGATGATCCGGTCGGAGTCGAGCTGGGGGCCTCGCTCAAGAACATCATCGCCATTGCGACCGGCATTTGTGATGGCCTCGGATTTGGTGACAACACCCGCGGGGCTCTGATCACACGCGGGCTGCATGAAATCTCACGGCTTGGCACCGCCCTCGGCGGCACACGGGAAACTTTTGCCGGACTTTCCGGACTGGGCGACCTGGTTACGACCTGCACGTCACGTCACAGCCGAAACCGTTACGTGGGGGAGCAACTCGGGCGGGGACGATCCCTGGATGACATCCTGAAGACCATGCACATGGTTGCCGAAGGTGTTGCGACCACAAGGTCTGCGTGGGACCTGGCGCAACGCGAAAAGGTGGAGATGCCAATCACCGAGCAGGTGTATCGCATCCTCTTTGAGGGCGCCTCCGCGAAGGAAGCAGTGACACAACTCATGACTCGATCGCTGAAGGTGGAACAACGTTTATGAAGCGTGTTTACATCGAGGACTTCCCAAAACATGTCGGGGAAGCCGTGGAAGTGGCCGGCTGGCTGTACAACCAGCGTGGCAGCAACAAGTACCGTTTCCTGTTGGTGCGTGACGGCACGGGAATCGTACAGTCGATTGTCTCACGCGAGGAAAAAGGGGACGACGTTTTCGAGTTCGCCCGTTCGCTCACCCAGGAAACCTCCCTGCTGGTGCGTGGCACTATCAAGGCGGATGATCGCGCTCCTGGCGGCTATGAGCTGCTGCTGGACGAGCTGGAGAAGGTCGGCGATTCGGTGGATTATCCCATCAGCCCCAAGGAACACGGCATTGACTTCCTGTTGAACAACCGTCACCTCTGGCTGCGCAGCTCGAAGCAACATGCGATTTTACGCATCCGGCACGAGGTGATCCGTGCGATCCGTGATTTTTTCAATGATCGCGGCTTCATCTGTTTTGATACGCCCATGTTCACCCCGAACGCTGTGGAAGGGACGACCACCCTTTTCAGTACGGAATACTTCGACAGTGTCGCCTACTTGACCCAGTCGGGCCAGCTTTACGCGGAAGCTGGGGCGATGGCCTTCGGCAAGGTGTACACATTCGGACCGACCTTTCGCGCCGAGAAGTCGAAAACCCGCCGTCACCTGACCGAATTCTGGATGATCGAGCCGGAGGTGGCCTACCTCGACCTCGCTGGCGACATGGATCTCGCCGAGGACATGACAGTTTTTGTCGTGCAGCGTGTCCTTGCCAACCGCCAGACCGAGCTGAAAACCCTCGAACGGGACATCAGCAAGCTCGAATCGATCCAGAAGCCCTTCCCACGCCTGCACTATAACGATGCCTGCAAGGTTCTCGTGGAGTATGCAAAGGCGCATCCTGAGGAAGAGGAAGCTCGTTTTGAGCCGGGAGATGATTTTGGCGGCCGTCATGAGACCATCCTCGCCAGCGCCTACGATCGCCCCCTCTTCGTGACCCATTTCCCGGCGGAGATCAAGGCTTTCTACATGAAACGTGACCCGCAGGAGCCGGACAAGGTGCTCGGCTTCGACATGCTCGGTCCGGAGGGGTATGGTGAGCTGATCGGCGGCTCGGTCCGTGAAGACAACCTCGACACCCTCCTCGAACGGGTGCGTGAACACGGCTTGCCCGAGGAGCACTTCCACTGGTACCTCGACCTGCGGCGCTACGGCAGTGTCCCGCACGCAGGTTTTGGCCTCGGCCTTGAAAGGACCGTCACCTGGATCTGTGGCCGTGACCACCTGCGGGAAGCGATCCCCTTCCCCCGGATGATGCACAGGATGATGCCGTAGATTGATTGTCATTCTGGACGAATGCTCATCGGACGTCATTGCGAGCCGGTTTTGCACAGCAAAATCGAACGTGGCAATCTGTAGTTGGTTCCTCACAAATTGTGTGCGGCTGTCTCTGGCGAATCGGGTTATCAAGATCGCCTGGAGGCCGCAGGTCTCCGGGAGCGTCTTGACAGCGCAGCCAGTAGCACTTTGATGTAAGTCCTTGTTTTCTTGAAAAGAAAGATACTTATACGACAGGCAACAAGTCTGTTGTGTAGTCGCTCGCAGTCTTCGCCCCGACAAGCGCAGCAAATTTCTTTTCAAGAAAACAAGCTTCGTTCAAGATGTCTCTTTCATAGCTGTCAAGTCGCGCCAGGAAACGTCATTTCGTTCCGCCACCTGACGAACTTGACTGCTAAATCCCCGCACATATTCCAGGAAGCCACTTTACTGTGGCACGCTCAAGGAGGAGGGGAGTGAGCGCATCAGGATCACCGCAGGGAATGAGCAAACAGCGTTTGCACGTTGTGGTGCGTGGGCGTGTGCAGGGTGTGGGCTTTCGCTGGTATGTTGTGAACCTCGCCCGTAAACGCTTCCCCAGCCTGTCAGGCTGGGTGAAGAACCTTCCGGACGGATCGGTCGAAGTGCTTGCAGAAGGGCCTGCCAATGATCTGAAAGGTTTCCTCGCACAGCTCAAGGTGGGTCCATCCGGCGCGCGAGTTGAGCAGGTCGAGGTCGTTTTCACTGAACCACGCGGTGGGCTGTATGGTTTCGACGTTACTTACTGACAAAAAATCCGTGACAGTTTCTCATTTTCGAAATGAGTGACTGTCACGGATTTCCTTGCTTTTCAGGGGATCTTCGCTTATCTTAAGCCAGTGCATCGGGGCGCCCCAGGCGGCGACCCCGATGCGTTTTTATGTTTGTTGAGCATCAGGTTCAGGAGAAAGGCACGCATGAAGCAGCGCGTGGATTCCGTCCGGAAAAAACTGGAAGACGAGATTGCCGCAGCACGGCACGAGTACGAGGTCGAGCTGCCGAAACGAATCGAAGAGGCGCGGTCGAAAGGCGATCTCTCGGAAAACGCCGAGTACGAGTCGGCAAAAGAACGTCAGTCCTATCTCGCCGTCTACATCAAGCAGCTTCAGAGCCGCTACACGAAGCTCAGCAGCATCAACCTGGACGAGGTGGATAAGACCACGGTCGGCCTCTATTCACTTGTGAACCTGGAGGAGGTCGAGAATGGGAAGCAGTACGATTACGAGCTGGTGCTGGCGGAGGAGATGGACATCAAGAAGGGGATGATCTCGATTCTTTCCCCCATCGGCCAGCAACTCCGTGGCGCAAAAGCCGGCGAAAAGGTTACCATCACTACACCAGCACGCACTTTCCAGGTCCGTGTGCTCGGATTTACCAACATCCTGGGTGAACGTTTCGAGGCTTGAAGCGACAGGGGCGCAATGGTCTACACACTACCTGACCCACGCCTCCAGTTCACGGTGAACTGTTTCTGTTCGAACCCGCCCAGTGGGGATGCATGACTCATGATTCGAGAACGCTTTCTGCGGAGTGATCCCACGGTGTCCCGCAAGGAACGCCTGGTCAACTCGTTTCGTGAGTTTCGTGCTCGTGAATACAGCTTCAATCTGCTGCTTGGCCTGATTATCGGGGTGATCGGCGGGTATGGCGCAGTCGGGTTCCGTGCCGCGATCCATCAGGTCGAGTTTGTCCTTTTTGGCAGTGACCACCCCACCTACCAGTATTTCCTCAGCCTCCCCTGGTACTGGCTGCTGATCGTGCCGGTGATCGGCGGGTTGATTGTCGGGCCGATTGTCACCTTTTTCGCTCGTGAAGCCAAGGGCCACGGTGTGCCGGAAGTGATGGCGGCGGTGGCGACTCGCGGCGGTGTGATTCGTGGACGAGTTGCCGCGGCGAAGGTGATCTCCAGTGCAGTGACAATCGGCAGCGGGGGATCAGCAGGTTCGGAAGGTCCCATCGTTCAGATTGGCAGTTCCCTCGCCTCGGCAATCGGCCAGTTACTCCGTGTCAGCCCGGCCAAGATGAAAACCTTTGTCGGATGCGGGGCTGCGGCGGGAATCGCGGCGACCTTCAATGCCCCTGTCGCAGGAATGCTTTTCGCCCTCGAAATCATTCTGGGCGAGTTCACGGTTGCCCACATCTCGCCGATCATTGTCGCCTCAGTCACAGCAACCGCCATCAGCCGTGCTCACCTCGGGGATGCGCCGGCATTCGAGGTTCCGGGCTACGCACTGGTCAGCCCGGTGGAATTGATCCATTACGCTCTGCTTGGGCTGGTGGCAGCGGTGGTGGCGGTCGGGTTCGCGAAATCCCTGACCGCGTCCGAAAATCTCTTCGAAAAATTGCGTATCCCGGATATGCTCAAGCCAGCCTTGGGCGGTTTGATCATCGGTATTCTCGGTGCGGCGGGTTTGCCTCATGTCTACGGCGTGGGCTACGAGTTCATCGAGGAAGCCCTTCGCGGCCAGCTTCCCTTTTATCTCCTTGCCGGATTGATTCTCGCGAAAATCACCGCGACTTCCGCGACCCTCGGCAGCGGTGGCTCGGGCGGCATCTTCGCACCCTCTCTCTTCCTCGGCGCCATGACGGGTGGTGTAGTCTGGTATTTCGGCCAGCTGTTCACCCCCGACTTGATGGCGCCAAATTACGGCCCTTACGCATTGGTCGGCATGGCCGCTGTTGTCGCCTCGACCACACGTGCCCCCCTGCAGGCGATCCTGATCCTTTTCGAGCTGACAGGTGGATACGAAGTGATCCTGCCGCTCATGCTTTCATCCATTATCGCGGTGCTTGTCGGCAGCGGGATGATGACGGAGAGCATCTACACGATCAAGCTCAAGGCCAAGGGGATCAACCTGAGACGCGGAACAGAAGTCAATGTCCTCAAGGGGATACACACTTCAGAGGTTTTGCGCAGTGATTTTCGGGCGGTCCCCGCCAGTATGCGTCTTCGTCCCCTGCTGAACCTCATCAGCGACTCCACCGCCCATTCAACCATTTTCGTCCTGGATGCCGAGGAGAAATTGATGGGGTATATCTCCTTCCAGGAGTTGAGACGTGTCTTTTTCGATGTGGAATCCCTCGAGCCGATCCTGGTGGCGGCGGACATCGCCAACCTCACCCCGGTCGCGGTCAATCCGACCGACTCGCTTGACCTGGTGATCCGCCTTTTCGCGCGTCAGAGCCTGGATGAATTGCCGGTCGTCGACCCGGCGAATCCCGGAAAAATCGTCGGGAGTATTCACAGGAATGACGTTGTCGAGGTCTACAACAATGAGATCCTGAAACGGGACCTGATGGGTGGAATGACCTCTACCCTGAATGTCACCAACCGGGTCCAGGCCTCACCGATCGCGCCGGGCTATTCCATGGCCGAGGTTGAGCTGCCTGTCGCCTATGCGGGGAAGGATTTGCGGACCCTTGACCTGCGCAACCAGGCGGGTATCGAGGTGATGCTTGTTCGGAGACGTCACCCTGACGATCTCGGAAGAGTGGAGAGCATTGTTCCATCGCCGGACCTGGTCCTGCAGGCGGGGGACATCATGCTTGTGAGTGGCCCGCAGAAGGCGGTGGAGCGGCTCGCAAGGCGGTGACTGTTGCTCCGTGCGGGAAGTGATATCGCATGTAGTGAAAGAGCCCGGCGCGTTGAGCATCTCTCATCGTAAGCTGTCGATCCCCACCGCCCCTTAAAACCGATACCCGAAATTAACCGCGACACGTGTGGCTTCAGGCCCCTTGCTGGAGACCGGGGAGTAGCCCGCCCAGAGCTCCATCGGACCGAGCAGGGTGTCGAGCGCAAAACCGAGGGCATACGACTGCACCACATCCCGCCTTGACGGTTCCCAATTCTTCTGGTCGCTGAAGGCGATCAGGTCGTAACGGGCCAGCAGGTAGGCATCCGCTACGGCGCGGCTGATCAAGTCGTACCGAGCCTCCAGGGTGCCGCCGCCCATCTGGGTCGCCAGGTAACGGTAAGACGGCAATGCCGGAAAAGACTGCAATCCCCCGATCGTCAGTTTGTGAGTGGTGGGTGTGGTCAATTCCGCCACTCCGCCACGCACCGCAGATCTCAGCACAGTCCGTTCCTGCACTTGGACCACCGACTCAATATGGAAAGTCAGACGGTTGAAGTTGTGACTTTCATCGGTCGGGTCGATGTAGGACTCATACTCCCAGTCGACCAGCGTGCCGCGTGTCGGGAAGGGCCTGCGGTCCTCGGTATCGAGGGTCGCCCGCAGAACCACTGAGTTGTACAGCCGTTCGCGTGCCCCGCCATCCAGCTTGTCCGCCACATTCTCGACCTTAAATCCCGCCGACACTCGTCCCCAGGTCTGCATGTTGAACAGGGCATTCACCTGTCCACGAGTGGTCCAGACATTCTCCTCGCGCAGCCTTCGCCCATCCAGGCCGTAAATGTGTTGCTCACGTTCCGCATATTCCATCTGTCCCTGCCAACCGATGTAGGTCCGTGACAGACGGTCTGTGCTGGTGTAGAGGCCATAAAGACGGTCACGTTCCCCGTACCTTCCGCGAAGCACAAGCTCCTGGCTCAGGTTGGGGAAGGGATTGGCGAAGGCGAACTCCCCGAAGTAGCGGCTGCGGCGGTCCGAGTCGAACCCGATCCCGAAGCCGACACGGGGCAGGGGCGACTCTTCCAGGATGAAGGTGAGGATCACCCCGCCCTGCTCATGCGTCCGCAGCGTGGAGTAAACGGTGGTGTATCGGCCTGTCGCGTGGATCTGGACCAGGCTGCTGATCAAATCCTCGGTACGCAATGGCTGCCCGCGTGTCACCCGTACGTCGCGAAGCACCATCGGCAGTTGTGTGCCCGACACCCCCTCGACACGAATCACCCGCACGATTCCGAGATCGACATCAACATGCAGGGTACCATCCCCGGAGACACGGCTCTTCAAAGTTGCCGCGCCGTAACCCAGAAGGCGCAGCTCACGCATCAGCCTGGTCAGGCTCCGGTTGATCTGCACTGTGGTGGTTTCCCCCGCCACCAGCCCGTAAGCTTCCGGCACCACGGGCCGACGCATGGGAGCATTGGTCGAGATATCCACACGTGCCACGTTCACGACAAGCTCCGGGCTCGGCCCGCTCTCGCCGACCAGGTCGCGAATCAGAGGCAGCTTCGCTGTCGCCGCATCGCGTCCCGCCTGGATGATCTCGCGGATATTCTGGAAACTTGTGTTGTTGTTGCTCGCAAGGTTGGGGATGATCGCCAGGTCCGCGGCATCGCGTGACAGGGAATCATTCACCGCTGTCATCAGGGTTGTCACCTGGTTCGCAATTTCCCAGGGCAGGTCCGGGTCCAGTTCAGGTTCAGCGGGGGTGGCGCAATCCACGGCGATGACAATGTCGCCACCCATTTCGCGAGCCGTGCGGGTCGGAATGTTCTCCACAGCACCGCCATCCACCAGCAGCATCCCTTCATGACGCAGTGGACGGAAAACGATTGGCACCGACATGGTGCCGCGCAGTGCAAGAGGCAGGTCCCCCTCATGGAAGACATGGCGTGTCCCCTCGATCAGATCGGTGGCCACCGCGCCGAGGACAATGCGATTCTGATCGAAAGGGCCGTCGATGTGGGTGTAGGGGGCGTTACGCATGAGACGGAGCATCTCGATGAAGAGACGTTCCCCGGTGACCAGGGCGTCCGGGATGTAAGGTCGCCCGTTACGGAAACGGAGTTTCAGCAGTTCGCGGTTGGCGGTCTCTTTTTGAGCGAGGAAAAGGTTTCTTCGGCTGGGCGCATCGGAGAACATCGCGCCCCAGTCGATGGAGGTCGCGATCCCCTCCATCTCGCCCGGCGTGTACCCCACAGCATAGAGTCCCCCGACCACCGCACCCATCGAGGTGCCAACGATGATATCCACTGGCGAGGCTTCACGTTGCAACACCTGCAGCACACCGATGTGTGCCAACCCGCGCGCACCACCCCCGGAAAGGGCCAGCGCAACACGTGGGCGATCCAGCTCAAGCTCAGGCAGAAATCCGGCAGGGACATGGGCTGGACGGTAACCGCGTTCGAGCACAGCTGTGGGATTTGCGCTCCACTTCAGGAAATCGATGCGTTCCGGTAGGGTGCCGGGAGCCACCGTTTCGGCGAGCGAGAACGTCCCCAGCCCCCAAACCAGCAGGAGCAGCAAGGCCGCCGCATTCAGCCTCCTCCATCCTCTCGCACGCCCCCAGCCCAAGATTCGATCTCCCTTTTTCAGGGCTGCTCCCCGGTGCCATCCCTCAAACCGGCAAATCGGCTGACAATCTCCTGTGTCAGCGCCACTCCCTCCGCGAGGGCCTTCAGGCTCACACGCTCATCCACACCATGCACCCCCCTGCTGTCCTCGCGACTCAGGGGGAAGGGCATCAGGCCATAGGCGAGGATCCCGGCAGCACGCAACTTGGACGCATCCGAAGTCGCCGGCGAAAGGTACGGAGCGATCACCACCGCAGGCCACCTTTCCCCGATCACCTGCGACAAGAGCCGGTAGAAATCTGTGTCGATGGGCACGATCGATGCCCCATTCACCGCACCTGCACGGTGACGAATGGTAACCCCCTCCTCAGCGGCCACCCTTTCCAGGTGGGCGGTCACATCTCCCAGATCCTCTCCGGGCAGCAAACGCAGGTTCAGGTTCGCCTCCGCGTGGGGCGGGATGACATTCGATTTCACCCCGCCACGTAATCCGGTCACGGTGACCGTGGAACGTGTGATCGCCTCAAAACGCGGCTTTCCTTCATCCAGCCGACTGTCCAGCGGCCCCATAATGGCGAGAAAGGATTCGCTGACCGGGTTCAATCGTTCGGGAAGTTCAGCTTCCTCGATACGTGCAATCGCCCTGGCAAGCCTGCCTGCTGCATTGCGGCCACGCGGGACAGAAGCGTGTCCGGCATCCCCTACCGCCGTCACAGTCAGGTTGTGCGCCGACTTCTCACCCGCCTGAATCCAGGCACCCCAGACTGTGTCGGACGTTGTCCAGATACGACCCCCTTCACCCAATGCAACCTCGGCGTCGATCAGGTCACGGTGGTTCTCCAGCAGCCAGACCACACCTGGCCCGCCGCCCGTCTCCTCCGACGCCGCCGCGAGGAAGATCACATCGCGCGCGAGGGGCACCTTCTCACGGTGAGTTGTCAGCATCGCCATCAGGTGGCAAACCAGCAGCCCTTTCGCGTCGATCGCCCCACGGCCATAGAGGTAGCCGTCACGGACTTCTCCCGAGAAGGGGTCGACACTCCAGGACCCCCACCCGCTGTCCGCCGGGACCACATCGCTGTGGCTGTACAACAGGATCGGCCTGCCCTCGCCTCTGCCACGCAACCGCGCGATGACATTGTCACGGCCGTTGTCACGTGCGAGACGAACGTATTCGATCCCCTCGCGCTCAAAAAGTCGTCCCAGGTAATCGGCCACAAGAGACTCGTTACCCGGCGGATTGGTCGTGTCGAGACGGACCAGGTCGCCCAGAATACGTGCCGCCTCACGTCCCGACTCATCCATCGACGCCCCATCGAGGGCGGGTGCGACGCTGCTGAGCAGGCTCACGAGGAGAACCCTGCCAATGATGTGAGCATGTATGCCTCGAATCATGTCGATCTGTTGCACCTGTTCGCTGACGATTGGGTCTCATGGCAATGCAGGTGGCCTTGTGGAATCCCAACCGACCCTGCCGCCACACTTCTGAATGCTCCCCACCGCGGGGGGTTGCAGGCCCCGCTTCACTGGAACTTGGCTCCTCTTCCACCCTACTTTCCTTCGTGGGAAAGGATACGGCGAAAAGGGCACCGGGTACAAGCATGGCGAAAAACAAGATCGCTGGAGAAACGGCCCGGTGGAACAGACCCTGGCCCATGTTCACCGTTGTCGTGACCACCGCACTCCTGCTCCGTCTCCTCTACCTTTACCTCGCCAATGGGATGGCTCCCTTCCTGAGTCCCGGGATGGACGCGGAGATATACCGCACCTGGGCGGATGCGATTGTACGTGGCGCCACACCCGAAGGAACCTACTTTCGCGCCCCCTTCTACCCGCAGCTCATCGCCCTGCTCGGCCGTTTGTTGAATGGTGACACCTTTTTTCCGATCCGAGTTCTACAGATTCTGCTTTCGACCATCGCCGCAGGTCTGCTTGCCCTGCTCGCTCGTGCCTGGTTCGGTCGCGCGGCAGGATGGGCAGCCGGTCTGATCTGGGCCGGGTTCGGGATGAGTATATACTTCGACAATGAAGGGCTGATTGCAAGCCTTTTCACCACGGGCGTCATTTACCTCATTGCGCTCCTGGAACTCGATCGAAAGCTGCAACGCTGGTGGACCCTCGCCCTACCCTCCCTGCTGCTCGGACTGCTCACAGGGCTGTGGGCAACTGCGCTGGTCTGGTGGCCGGTGCTGCTCTGGACTGCCTGGCAGCGAACAAGCCGGGATGTTCACCCGAGCCGACTCAAACGCCTTGTCGCACCTCTCGCCAGCCTGCTCCTGATGACAGCGGTTGTTTCGCCGATCCTGCTGCACAACCTGCGCCAGGGCGGCGGCTTTACCATCAGCACACAGGGCGGGATCAATCTCTTCCTCGGCAACCACCCGGGCGCAAGCGGGGCATTTGCTGTCGACCCGGATTTCGGGAAGGACTGGACGGAAGCGGAGGTCCGTCAGCGGGCAGAGCACCTGGTCGGGCACACCCTGGACGAAGCCGGGGTCTCGCGGTTTTACACCGGCCGGGCAATCCGGTACTGGCTGGAGACGCCTGGCAACGCGCTGGTCCTGACCGGGAAAAAGCTGCTGCTGTTAGTCAACGGGCGGGAAATCGCGAACAATCGACCGCTCCGCCCCTTCATCAGGGATGTCCATCCCTTCTTCCTTGTGCTGAGCGTGATCGGGTTTCCATTGATCTGCATCCTGGGCCTGCCCGCGGCTATGGAGACCTGGAAACGCCACGAGCCGCTGCGCCCGACCCTGCTTCTCGCTGCGACACACGCCCTCGCCCTGCTCGCCTTTTTTATCACAGCCCGGTACCGTTTTCCGTTGGCACCCGCGTTGATTTTACTCAGCGGGTTCACCATCCAACGTTTGACCGATGTGATCCAGGGGCGCGCCTCCCGAAGCAGCCTTTTCCCGCTGCTCGGGAAGTCTGCGCTGCTCGCGCTGATTGTCCTTGTTCCGGAACCGATCGGGAAAATCGACGAACAGACACCCTACGAGCTGCACAAAGGGCACGCCGAACTGCGACTGGGAAATCTTGAGAATGCGGAAAGGGTGTACAGGCAGCTTTTAAGGAAGGAGTATCACCCGGACGCTGCGCTCAACCTTGCAGTTGCACTGATCCATCGGGAGCAGTGGGAGGAAGCCGATGTCGTGTTGCAGGAGCTTACTCGACGGACGCCTCGTAACAGCAGCGCCTGGAATAATCTTGGTGTCGTGAACGAGGAGCTGTTCCACTACGACCGCGCACTTATCTGTTACCGGAACGCTCTCGCCCTCAACCCCGCACATGCGGACGCGCGGTTCAACGCGGTCCGTCTTCTGCTCCAGCAAGCGGATGAAATGATCGATTACTCGCAGGATACGCTTGCCGCCATCGACCTGCTCCAGCAGGCAGTGGAGCTTCAACCTGCCAACCCCACCCTGCGGAACCGTCTCGCACGGCTCAAAAGTAAGAGGTGACAGCTACTCAACGCGGCTGGCTCATCCTGCAACAGGAAAACCAACCACGTTGAGCAACTGTCACCGCTATGCTTCGCTGAATCCCGTCAGTCGATCAGGGGATCGTAATAATCGTAAACGAGTTCAGTTCCGGGTTGAAGAACCAGTTCAGCATCTGGGTCCACTCCTGCACCGCACCTTCATACTCGAGGTAGAAGGGTGAGTAGGTCGTGAGCGCTGAACGGAACCGCAGATTGGTAAATACACCATCCGAATCCGCACCCTCCAGCCGAACCGCACAAGGCTTCAGGTGGTAAGCGGAAAGCGGGTTGTAGGTGTATTCGACTTCGAGAACATGGTTGTCATTCCAGGGCTGGCCTTCATCATAGGCGACAAAGATGACGTCATTGTTGATAAACACCACCTCGCCCACGCCGTTCGGTGCCCCGGCATCCAGCAGGGTGCGATTGATCACACTATGTACCTGCTCCACATTCTGGTTTGCGGTCCGCAGGTAACAGGCGAACTGTGTGGGGGGATAATCGTAGTTCACACTGCCGAACTGGACACGTTGCAGGACAGTACAATCCTCCGCCTCATCCCCGATTACATCGACAGTCGTCCCTGCGGTTCGCGAGTAGAGGTACTGGGTGGTTTGGGCGTACTCGTTCCGTTCGAGGCGTTCGACTCCCGAAAGCCCCCTGGCCCCGGGCGCATAGCCCGGCGGGTTGATCCAGTTATAGACCGCTTTGGTCGTATCGAACTGATGATCCGGGAATGTTGCGATCCCCTTCCTCGTGCCGATGAACTCAGCCAGTGCACGTCCGCCGCCACCCGCCCAGCTTGCCGGGCCGACGATGTTGGTGACACCGAAGAATCGCTCCATCACATCGCGCGCATCGGCGTTTGTCGAGTAATGCAATGCAGCATATCCAGTCATACGTCCGCACAACCAGGCACGTCCACCGACAGAGAGGTAGTCCTCCAGCAGGCCGACCTTGTGGTTGACATAGTCAAGCGGGAAGGTGTTCAACCGAAACTGATCCTGCAGGTAGATCACCACTTTGTACTGGGACAACAAGGCACGGCTGGGCACCACGGATCCTGCGCCGAAAGCGAAGTTGTTGACGGTGTGGAAACGCACATCGAGACCGTCGAAGGTTAGTTCAGCCTTCTGAATGTCCTGCGCGATATCCTCCAGCAATTGAAGATAGTAATCCTGTATCTCCGACGTGGGCGGCATACTTCCCGCCGGTGGTGTGCTGGATGCTTCCATGATGACGAGCAGGTTGTGCTCAAAGGTCGGCCGGATGACATAAAACTCAACACGCGCCGGATTCACAGACAATGTGTACCCGTCATCCCGCGACCAGACATTCAGTGTGTAGTTGCCTGTCTCCAGGTTGACCAGCGTGATGTCGGTAGCGTCCGACCATCTGCGTACGAAAACCGTATCGGAAGGCGACTTGACAAGGATGGCCTGATACTCCAGCGGGATCTTGTACATCGTTTTGTCGTCGGGATCAGACCCACGCCAGGAGAAGCCGATGCCCTCATGGACATAGGAGAGTTCCGGTGCGCTGAAGAGGGTGTCGCTGGTCAGCACACGGCGCGTGGAGTAGTTTTGCTCATCCTCGCCGGAGAGACCAATTCTCGGCACGTTTGGTGGGCGATTGGTCCGGAAAAAGGTGCGGTATTTCACCTCGCTGAGGGCGCCTTCGTTGTCGACACAACGGATATAGAAGACGTGCTCAGTGGTTTCTCCCGCCTCGGAAAGCAGGAAAACCCGCGCAGCTGTGGCAATCGTATCCTTCCAGACCTCGTCCGGTATCTGGTCGATGTACCCGATCGGGTCGATGATCGCACCGGAATCCGTGATGTCTGCATAGGAATAGTAGGCGACAAAACCGTCCGGGTCGCTGCCGTGCCAGAAAATCTCCGGAGCGTAATCGTAAACGATGGAATGGCTGTTGTCATGCACGTTTACGAAGGACACCGTCGGCCGCTGATTCGCATCGATCTCGCCCTGCATCTCGGAACAACTGGTTAGAACTGTCACCAGGAGTCCCAGGGCCAGCAGAATGATGCTCAGACGAAGGCTTTTACGCATGTGATCTCTCCCGATTACCCGACAATGCCGGCAAGTCTGTCAAGTTCCTGGCTCAGTGCCGCAACCCCTTCCGGTGTTGTCAGGTCGGCATCGAATGTTGGGTTCAGCAATTGCACGTATTCCAGAGCGGTTTCGAATTCGCCCAGGTTGTAATGACACTGCCCCAACGCAAGATAAATGTCATCGATATTCACCCCGGACATATGGATGAAACGGTAGCTCGGGTTGTTTGCGACAATGGTGTCGTAATGGTCGATCGCCGTCCCGAAATCATCCTCGAGCATCGCGAGCGATCCAAAGCCGAAATGGATGTCGTTGTATCCGCCGGTTCGAGTCAGGCCGGCTGTCCAGCGCTGACGAGCGAGCTGGTTGTTCCCGCCCATCATGAAGTAGCTCCACCCTGCTCCGCTGAAGGCTTCCGTCGAAGTCGCGCCTGCCGAAATCGCCGCCTCGAATGAGCTGAGCGCGCCTTCCCAGTTCAGCGATTCAAACCTGTTCCACCCTTCGCGAGTGAGCGCCACCGGATCGGGCGGGGTTTCCTCTTTGCCATTCTCCTCGTCCTCGCAAGCCACACCCAGCAACAGGGCGAGTGCCAACGTGGCAAGGAGCATCAACTTCCTGAAAAACTCTGCACGCATGATGGTCCTCCCTATCGCATCAGGATCAGTTTACGGGTCTGGACGAGGCTGGCGGAACCATCCGCCGGACGCGCTTCCATCCGATACAGGTAAAGCCCGCTGGCAACAGGACGCCCGCTGAGGTCACGTCCATCCCAGACTGCTTTATGCTGACCTGCCGTATACCAACCCTGCGCTACGATCGCAACCTTTTGACCAAGCACGTTAAAAATGGCGATGTTCAAGTCCGCAGCATTACGCAAATCGAAGGGAATGGTGGTGCTCGGGTTGAACGGGTTCGGATAATTGGCCTGCAGCGAGGTGCTCACAGGCAGATAACCGCTCACTTCCCCTGCGCTCTCGTAGAGGACGATGAAGCTACCGGGACGGTCAACTTTTGCATGGACAGTGCGAGCGGAGGGATCGACCAGGCTTTCAAGCAGTGTCCAGCCCTCACCATCCTCACGCCAGACCGACACACCGCTTTCACGTCCTGCGGGTACCACGCCGGAATCGTAAGGAAGGATCAGCTCCCCGGCCACATGCCAGGTCTCATCAGGCCCGGTGATGCTCACCCGTTCTCCGGCGATCGTGGCATAGGCAGCCGCCTCGGGCAGGGAGGCGGAAAGCTCGCTCATCCCGACCAGCATCGTCTCCTCGCCCATCGCATCGGGGGGCAGAACCAGCCTGCCGCCGCCCGCGAAGGGCATCATCCCGCCAATGCCGGGCTTGAACAGGGAGATCGTACCGGTCCGGGTTGACCGAACCTCCTCGCTGTTCAGCGTGCCAACCGCGGTAACTTCGAAAACCATATCCTGGTCGGCCACAAAGGAGGCGCGCCAGACATGCATGGTGTTGTCAATTGTCGTTACCTGGAGCTGCCGCTCTTCGGTGAATGATGAGAAAGTGACTGTCGGCGCCGCATTGCCGTCGAGCGCTGCACTGCTGTTCACGATAAACTGCAACCCGCGCCGTGTGGCCGGATTGCGGAAGATGGCCATCCGCAGCACCGCTCCGCCCGTGTAGGCGGCATAGGGACCGCCGGTGATGCCAGCATCGTTCCGTGTTGTCCCCTTGGAGGGCGGGAAGCTGAAGTCCGCATAAGCGCCGGCAGGATCACCTGCATCGATAACAGGGCTGCCTGCGAGGGGACGGTAACCATTCGACGGGTCGAGCATCGGGTTTGTCGTCAGGATGTTCGAACCTTCGGCATAGCCACCCTCGATAAAGCTGTAACGTGCGATCACCTCCGAACCGGGCTGACGGACGATGGTCTCGCCGCCGGAGTTCCACAGCACGGAATTGCGGAAAATCGGTCGCGAAGAGCCGCGAACGTACATGCCGTTCGCAAGGGAGTCATCCACATTGTCGAAGAGCACATCGTTCAGGATCATCGGCGAACTGTGTTCGCTGACCAGGATTCCACCGCCCCAGCCGTGTGCCAGGTTGCCCAGGACCACATTGTTGGTAAACAAAGCGTTCGAGTGGGAATAAAAGGCGATCCCACCGCCATGACGGTTCGATGTATTCGTCTGGATCGTGCTCGCATGGAAGTTGGGTTCGCTGCCCCAGAGGAATACTCCGCCGCCGTCCCGTGTTGCCTCGTTGTCCTCGACCGTGATGTTGAGCAGGGTTGGTGAGGACTGGTAAACCCACAAGCCGCCACCATCCTGGTGGCTGAAGCTGTTACGGATGGTGATGTTGTTCAGCAGCGGATTGCAGCTGTAAACCGAAAGACCGCCACCATGGGCGAGATAATGGGGCTGTCCCGCAAGGATGCGATTCGGATCGGATGCGGAAAAGCCGAAGTGAGTGTTGATCTCGGCAACTGTCAGCGTCCGACCACTGTCGATCACCGCGTAATTCATGCGGGTTCCCTCTGAACTGGCGAGGAAACGAAGACTGCCATGCCGCTGGCCAAGCAGGGGTTTGAAGTAGACCGAATCCCCCTCCTCGCCCAGCACCTCCAGCACACCCTCCACCTGGATAAAATCGCCGGCTTCGAAGTAGACCGTTACGCCCGGCAGGATGGTCAGTTTTTCACCCGGTGGGATCACCGACGGCCCGGCGCAGACGTACACCATCTGCCCATTCGCACCCCAAACCGAGGGGATGCGGTTGGCTTCGTTCGGAATGACACCACTGAAGTACTCGCCGCCTTCGGTTCCGCGGCCATGCAGGAGGAAGACCCAGGTGTTGTGAGGACCGTACACCCGAAGCGTATCATTAAAAGTGTTCAAGACCGTCGGGGAGAAATCCACTGTCAGGTCTGCCGTCCCTGCGCTGTCCACTTCAAAGGTGGAAATATCAGCGGAGAAAACCGGGTTGCTTGTCCGCACCGAGTCGATCGTGAAGAGTTCGTTTCCGTTGTTCCGGAAGGTGATCTCCTTGGAAACCGTCTCTCCAATCTTAACAAATGCGAAGTCCAGGTTACGGTCGAGCGGGGTAAGTACTTCCGGCAATGCCCCCCGAGCATAGGCGGTTAAATCGATCGAATGGGGGACGTCATTGCTGCCCATCCGAAGTACATCGCTCAATGGCCCGGTGACAATCGGATTGCAGCGGATGAGATAGGTCGCTTCCGATCCGGCTGGAATGTCTGTCGAGGCACCGTTGTCGACCCGTACGAAGTTGCCTGTCCGGAAGGAGAAGGGGTTCACCTTGAGCACGGTGGTGCCGTTATTCCGGACCAACACCTCCCGGTCGACCGGTTCGCCAATCTGGACCGTACCGTAGTCGATCTCGGTGATTTCTACCTCGATCAGAGGATCGAACGCGAGTGCGCGAAGCCGGAACTTCACCACACCGCCATTTGTTCCAATCTCCAGGGTGTCGGTGAAGTCGTCCCCCACCTGTGCGGTGTAGCTGACCAGGAAATCGCCGACACTGTCCGGACGAACAGTCATTGTCTGGAATTGCGGGATGGTAAAACGATCACTGAACTGGCTTGTCGGGACAAAGCGCACGCTGTCGCGTCGAACGGTTAACAACCCTGCGCCAATGTTTTCAATACGAACGTTCGCCGAATTGGTGCGTCCCGGCCGTGTGGAGGGGAAAGGCAGGAAGTCCGAGCGATCGCCACGGCTGTTAATCGGCTTGGCCACAGGCAGGGATTTCGCCGCCAGCTTGGTGCCGCCATAGGCGCCCATGTTGATCCGCCCACCGGAGGGACCGCCATTCGGGAGCGGTTCATTCACCCAGCGACCGTCCTCAAGAAGGCCGGTGTCGATCGCGTTCGAAGAATCTTCCAGCGTGAAGAATATCCGCTCGGCAAACCCTACACCCATCGAATCCGTGGTGACAAAATTCTGGATGTTATCGGGACCGGCTGTGTTGATGCTGTTCCGGATTTCGGGGTCGTTGCTATCGTTTCGGCCGGCGTTGAAGTAGCCCTCATCGTCGATCGAGGTGTGACGGTTATGGAAGAAAATGCTGGAACGGATCATGGGGTTCGATCCCGGCCCGAAGAAGATGCCGTTGCCGTGTGAACCCGGGGTAACATCGGTTGCGCCTGCCTTGTTGTAGGCGACAGTCAGGTTGTTAAGGGTGATCGCGGAGAGGTCCATGTAGAGCCCACCGCCCGAAACATCCGCATAGTTGCTGTGCAGCAGAGTGTTACGGAAAACCGATGCGCTGGAAAGCAGGGTGGCGCCGCCGCCAAAGTTGTCAGCACGGTTATGCCGGAGTACGACATTCTCGATCCGCGGCGAACAGGCGCGCACGAAAATGCCGCCGCCGTTATTGTCCGGCCAGATTCCGCGTGCGTAGCCATATTCGATTATGGTCCACTGCACCGCCGAGCCGGGAGGGGAATTATCAAAGCGGATCCCGCGCCAGCGTTGATCCAGGGGCAATCCATCCACATCCTGGGTGAAGGTGATCCACTCAACATCCGCAGGCTGCAGACGTACATCGGCGGCCACATCCGGCAGAGCACCGATCGATCTCAGAATGCCGTTCACGCGAAACTCGAAGGGACCCATGAACTCAACCGTGACACCCGGTTCAATCGTCAGGGTTGCACCCGCGCCGATCGTTACATCCCCGACGACCTGGTAGGGGCTGCCCGCCAGGGTCCAGCTCTGGTCAGATGTGATCGGCGCACCCCCCACTTCGGTTTGCGCGGACACGTTGAACGCGGCAATCAGCAGAAGCAACCCTGCCGCTATCCCTCTGGTGATCTGACGCACGATATCACCTCGTCATTTGACTTGACAATCTGCTCTCGCCACCCTCCCCGCGAACCGGGTGATGGCCTGACAACGCTTCAATTCACACAATTATCTCAACTTGTAGGAAAGACTGAAGCGATGAATGCTCCCGAGGTACCCGACCTGAGCATAAGCGTAGTCCACCCCAAGGCCGAGACCTGGAACCACCAGCCCGCCGCCCAGGGACAAGCCGTGGAAAGAAATCTGACCATCCTCGTCGAACAAGGGATATTCGACAAAGGGATCTTTGGACTCCGGATCATCGAGGTACTCTTCATAGTAGCTGCGCTGCCAGCCATTGAATTTCTTGCCGATGCGAAGAAAGGCGAGTTCATTGAACGCGTACTCGAACCCGATATGCAGCTCTTCCACGTTATCGTTCGGGTGGGTTCCCTCGAACGCCATGGTCAGACGGTCCCGGCCCACCTTCATCAAGTCGGCGGCGATCCCGAATTTGAACATGATCGGCATCGGGAAGGGGGTGCTGACGAACTCCATGTCGGGACCGAAATTGGAGATAAGCATGGCAATCTGCAACGACTTCCAGCCGGTGTCGTAGAAGGTTCCCACATCCACCGCCCAGCCGAAGGCGGATTCATCCGCCAGGTTCTCCTGCAGGTACTTCACCGTCGTCCCGATTGAGAACTTATCGGTCAACCTCTGAGCGTAGGTCACACCCGCGGCAATGTCGCTCGCGGTGAAGGTTCGACCTGTACCAAACGGTCGTTCCGGCGTGGTTTCATCTATTGCGCCGGAATAGAGGCCGAACAGCTGCACGCCCACTGCCGCCCCCTGTGCGGGCAGAGGTTTCACATAGCCCAGGAAATCATAGGCAAGCAGATCCCCGGGATAATCCACATGGGTCAGCGCCAGCTCTGTCTGCCGGACGTTCACAAGGCCGCCGGGATTGTACCAGAGTGCTGATACGTCATCCGCGATCGGAAGGAAGGCATCCGCCAGAGCCACACCGCGTGAGGTAGGTCCGATCTTCAGGAAGTTCACCCCTGTCGTACCCACCTTCTGCCCGAAGGCGAAGCCCGGTGCGATCAGCAGCAACGCCAGAACGACAATCAGCAGTCTGCTCTGTTTCATGGTCGCACCTCGCTTAACGGATGATGACAAACTTGCCGACATCGATATGCCCCTTGTTCTCCGGTGTGAGATCCTCGACACTGAAGAGATACAGCCCGGAGACCACCTGCTGCTGGTTTCGGCTGTTCAGATCCCAGGGAGCCGCGTGGGCGGCTCGCCAGGTCGAAAGCCGACTCGGTGTGGCTCCGCCATGCTCGATGATCTGCACCAGGTCGCCCGACACCGTAAAGATCCGGATCAGGCACTTCACCGGCAGGTTGTAGAAATAGATCCGTCTGTCTGTCTGGGGATAAAACTCCGCCGTACCATCGTTGCGGTTCTCCCAGGAGACATGTGTTGTGTCATCCTCGTGGAAAGAAAGCTCCAGGTAACGCCTCGTGTAGTCCTGATCCGCCCGATAGGGGTTCGGAACCACACCGGGGTTACGTTTCCCACTACCTGCGGTCTGATCCGGCGCAACAAAGATCGCGTTTGCTGACTTCGCCGATTCAAGCGGCTCCGTCCCGCTTCGGTAGTCTCCGTAGTCATACGCGGTGACTGCATAGTAGCGCGGAATCATCGGGTTGGCGTTCTCAAGCCGGAACTCGTAGGTCGAATCGTTGAGCACAATCGCATCAAACCCGATGTTCAATCCCACCGGCTTCAGATAGCCAAGTACCTCACCCCGAAGGGTCGGGAAAGGTCGAACCGGGGGAAGTCCGGCGGTCGAATAGTACACGCTGTCCAGGAGCGAATCGCTCGCGGTGTAATAAGACCAGTCGACCATGTCAAATTCGGCGAGGAAGCTGTATTCTGTCTCCTGCCCGGTGTTCGAGACATAAACCCTGTACCCCTCGAAGTCCTGCAGACGGCTGAAGGGGTCACGGTAATCCGGGTCCTCGGAGGGGAACTTGTTCCAGCGAAGGATCAGGTCGTTTCCTTCCGAACGATAGGTGAGAATCGGAGTCGGCGGAGGGGGCGGTCCCTGGAAGTCCGGGATGCCGTCACCCTGGTCGAACAAACCGTTCTTGTAGGTGTAGTCGAACCGTTGCGGACGCGGCACTTCGTCTTCCACAAGCTGGAACCGGCCATCACGTTCCCCCTCGTCCGGCCCGGGATACACCTTCTGCCAGGGCTGTCCGCTGTCCAGGTCGATAAAGCTGACTGTATCGCCGATTGTTTCTGCAAACACACTGTCAAGGCCGACATCCTCGCCGTACCAGCCGTCCCGCATGCCGGTGATTGGATCGGGCGTGTCGATCATCGGGTTGTCGTACACCTTGGCAGCCCAGTCCGCATTGTACTGCAGATCAAGGAAGTTGAACTTCGTGGGGTCGATCACTGTGCCGGTTGGCTGGAAGTGCTCGTTGGTGTCGTGGAAATTGGCGCCCGCGACATAGGCGATGGTCATCGAGAACTTCTCTCCCGGGTTCAGACGATAAATCCGGTTCCCCTGCTCATCAATGAAGTCGAAGACACCGAGCGGTCCCCAGGAGATCAGGTAACGGGTATCATACCCGTTGGCAAGGTCCTGAGCGTTGTCGGCGTCCGCGATACGCCATTCATGGGTTTCGAGGAGGTTGCCGTCACGGTCCAGAAATTCCTGTGGATTGTTCCGGATATAATCCGGGTCGTTCACATAGACCTGGTCGTAGTCAAATTCCCGGTTCGACAGCAGGAAATACTTCTGTGTGTCGTCGATCGGGGTGCCGAAGGTGCCGGTCCAGTCGCTGGGGCTGTTGTCATCCACCCATGCAGGTCCGAAATCGAGACCCGGGTCCTGGTTGGAAATCCACCAGTTGAAGGAAGTGCGCAACCTTGGGTTTGGCGCACGCACCACACGGGTGCCGGTGACATGGGGCGCGACAAGATTGGCGCCGGTTTCAACCCCACGGGGACGACCGTCGTTGTCGGCAATCCAGGCGGTGTTGATTGTGAGGATTTCAACCTCGTTCGAACCAGGAGGACGAAACTCATAGGTTTTCTTGAATCCGCAGATGTCGTCCTCGTGCTGGTTGCCCTCAGTAGTGCCGACATCGGCATCAACATAAAGCCCGATATAGAGGTTCTTCAGGTACTTGTCGGCGATGTTTTCGATCTCGTAATCGATGATAATGAAGTCCTGCGCATAGTTGTAAGACCAGGCGTAGGAGCGCTGCTTGATCTCGATACCCAGCGGAACATGGGGACCGTCGTTCGGATGACGGCGGACACCGCCAGTGGGAAGGGTGGTCGAGGTGTCCGCGTAGGAGGTGATGAAGTCCTGCTCCGATATGGCGTCCGGATGGAAGACGAAATCGCCGAGGCAGTTGACAAAGCTCGAGCGTGTCGAGCGCTCCACCAAGTCCATCGTCGGCACAAATTCAGCGTGAGCGTTGCCGAACCAGCCCTCGGTGCCCACCGAAACGCGGGGATATTCGAATCCCTCTTCCTGGATCATGGCCCCGATCCAGAGTCCAGCCTGGTAGAGGTACTGGACTCTCGAGCCACCCGGGTATTCCGCTTGCACCGCCCAAACCCCGGTACAGGGGTCGATCAGCTCGCTGCTGCGACCCGGCGCGTCGTTCCCGAAGTACCCGTGATTGGTGATGGTCACCCAGAGTAGACCCACATCGATCGTCCGGTTGGCGGGATCGATATACTGACTGGGGGTGCGAAATCCTTTCGGCACCGGGCCGCGCTCGGGTTCGCCACTGCTGAAGTCCATGGCCGCGGTGGCCGGATAGACGAAAGCAAAAGCCAGGATCAGAATCCCTCCCGCCCATGCTCGTCCCGCGATCTGCTTCACTCTCTGCATAGCACCTTCCCGTACCTTAGTGCTGAATCATGTTCACCTTCGCGCACCTCATCCCCTACAGCGGATCGCTGCCGCCATAAGCTCCCAGGTCTGTACCATCGGTCGCCGCGTCATCTGCAGCTCCCGATTGCACCCGGAAATTGCCTGCTTCAGGGTTGACAAATACCGTTGACCCATCCACGGGGTTGTTGTGATTCACATTTCCCTGGGTCTTCGGGAGAACGTCCGACCCTGATCCTGTGGCGAAGATGTTGACATTATTGAGAACCACGGTTGAAGAGACCTCGGACTTCACCCCAACCGCCCCGAACTCGGCGATGATCGAATTGGAGATGACCGGCGCACAGAAACGGCTGACACGGATGCCGCTGTACGTGAGCCCGCCACTTGCAACCGCATCGATCAGGTTGCCATAAACGGTGACAAAGTTGAGCGTGGGAGATGAATTGTCTTCGATGACAACTCCCACCACCGCCGCATCGTAGATCAGTGCGTTCGAAAACTGGGCAGCGCTGTTGTTCGCCATATGCAGTCCGTAGCCCTGGACACGCCGGATGACTGCCCGACGGATCACCGGATTGCTGTTCAGACGGCTGAAGACACCATCCACACCCACATCCTCAACAACAAGACCCTCGATCACCGGACTCGAGCCATTGTGGAGGTAGAGACCGGAGTAGTAAGCCTCACGAATCCGGATATTCCGCATGGTCGGCGAACTGCCGATCAGGCTCAACACCCCCGCGGTGTCCGGACGAGCCTTCGAGAGATTCTCCGTGGAGCCGTACTCGACAATCACATTCTCGAGAATCGACGCCGAGGTGACGTTGTCCAGCAGGAGCTGGCGCCAATCGCCACGCCTCGGTTCGGCACGGTTGGAGGAGAAAAGGATAGGATTGGCTACTGTCCCGCGGGCATCGATCGTGCCGCGAACGGTAAAGCTGTACGGTCCTTCGAAGAGAATCCTGGCGCCTGGCTCGATGGTAAGGACATCTCCCTCTTCAACCACCACATCGCAGGTCACGGTGTAGGCGTGGTTTTCGAGGGTCAGCTTGTCGCCCTTCAGAACCTTCGCAAGATCGTAAACACCCTGGTAGAGCGTCCAGACACCCACATCCGCGCGTGTGCCATCGGGATCAAGCGGATCATCCGGCGCCCCGCGATCGATCACGCCGCTGCAGGGATGCAGGCGATAATCCCCCGCTTCCACGTTGACATACACCGGGTTGACATGCATGTCAAGGCTGACATCCGTATCGTCATGTGCCAGCCAGGATGGCGGTACGTAATTCGGCGAGACGTTGTTCCAGATGTTGTTGTACTGGGTGACAACAATCATTCCGGCATCTAAGATGTCCGTGTTCTCGGGCAAACGAATACCGGCATCATCATTGTCGGAGATGATGTTGTTCCGCAGGACAGGCTGTCCGATCCCGTTATTGGTGGTCCACCAGGTTTCCCAGTTGGGTTCGACACGGATACCGTTGAAAGCGTTGAAGACAATCGTGTTGTAGCGGATGATGGGTGAAGCCTCACCGATCACCTGAATGCCGTCATACCCACCGAATTCCACAATTGAACGTTCGACCAGGGGCGAGCAATCCTTGATGGTGATCGCGCCACGGTAAACGACTTCGGTGTTGACACCGTATCCGAGCGAATCCACGTAGGTCCGGGTGGTATCAGCGATCAGGTTGTACCGGCCGGCATAGGAAATGCGCACGTACCGCAGCACCGAGTTGTCGTCGGCGCCATCCAGGCGAATCCCCTGCCAGTCACCACGATTCGGATTCCTCCGGGCGGAGGTGAATTCGATCATCGATGACTCGGTTCCTTCCGCTTCAAGCTTTCCCTCGACCTTCAGCAGGTAGTTCCCGTCGACAAGAATCTGCACGCCCGGGTCGATCGAGACAGACGCTCCTGCCGGGATGGTAACATTGCCGTTTATAACGTACGGGCTGGCGCCGATGGTGAGGTTTCTGGTCAGTTCACCGACCAGGGGGGTACCGGATACGCCGGTACCTGTGCCGTTCTCCTCGTCAGCACATCCCATCAGCCCAAATAGCAGCCCCGGGACCAGAATCAACCAAGCTATGCGACGAAATGGCTTCATGCCGCTTATCCTCCCTGGGGTTAAAATTCAATCCCGACCTTGGCCAGGATCTGGCGCCCCGGGCCGTAGTTACGCGGATTCGCATCGTAGGCGCTGCGATCGAGGAATGGATTGTAGTTCCGATCAAGCGGATGGACCGCGATATCAGTGGTTCCGGTCGACGTATACACCGCGTTCACGTTGTCTTTGTCGAAGAGGTTGTAAATCTGCAGACCCAGGATCCAGCGGATGGCCTCCCGTCCGTTCGGACGCTGTCCCATCCCGAAGTATTTCTCGAACCGGACGTTCGTGGTTTCAGTCCAGGGCATCCGGGCGGAGTTTTCAAGAATCAGGTTCGGGTTGATGCCGGTGCTGAACTCCGAAGGCGTGTAAGGCCGGCCTGAGCCGAATTGCCACTGAATCGACATCAGCCAGTTATCCGGGAAACGCAGGCCGAAGAGCACAGGGTAATCGCCCTTCTGGTACATCACGGCCGTGTTGACCGTCACACGGTGGGTCTCATCCCAGTCCAGCGGATGCTCGTCGTAGTTCACCGGGACATTGGTCGCCCGCCGGTTGAAGGTGTCCAACGCGCCGGACGCTTTGCCGTAGGCGTACGAGAAGTCGTAGTTGACATTCATCTGCCAGTGGTTCGCGAAGGCTTTGTCCACCTTCATCTCGAACCCGCGCATACGGCCGTAGTCGAGGTTGATGTACCGGTAGATGACGATCGCACCTTCACGCTGGGAGACAGTGGAGATCAGGTTGTACAGGTCGCGGTAGTAGCCGGCAATCTGGACAGAGATGTCGTCCGTGATCTGGTTGTGTACACCCACCTCGTAGGTGACCGTGCGTTCGTACTTCAGGTTCGGGTTGCCGACCGTTCCTTCATCCACGTTGGTTGTGGTCGATTTGTAGAAGTAAGTGAAAGAGGGTCGCTGGTAGAAGTGACCGTAGTTGAAGTACATCTTCGAACGTTCGGTGATCGGGTGGCTGATGCCAAGACGCGGGGCAAACTGAATCCGGAACTTGTCCGCAAGCACCGCACCCGGTTCGCCCGCTTCGTAACGACGACGCTGCTCATCGACGACATTCTGATCATGAATGGTGAAGTCACTACGCAGACCCGCCTGGATGATCAACCCTTCGAACTCCATCTTGTCTTCCAGGTAGGCAGCACCTTCAATCGGGCGATACTCCCAGAAGTCACGAACCGCACCGCGATCCGCCCAGGGCTCGTTCGAACCGACGCTCGCCGAGCCGGTGTAGAGCTGGTCAGGAGCCTCGATGTACTGCTGGCTCATGATGTAGTAGTAAAACTCTGTACCCGCCTTCAGCTCGTGGAACTTGTGGATCTGGCTCTGGAACTTGAACTTGAACGAATACTCCTCAGTCCTGCGCTTCGACCAGACCGCACTCTGATCCCAAACCCCCGGGTTCAGGAAGAGGTCACGGCCATTCCATACCCCATCGCCGTTGTAATCGATGAACCTCTCCTGCCCCGCATCGTAGGAATTGTTCGGCGGATTGAAGACAGGGTTGTCTTCGTCGTGCAGGGTACGGTTGATCCATGTGCTCTTGGTCGGGATATACTCCAGGTAGTTGGTGTAGATCCACTCGGCCCCGTGCTGTGCACGGTCCCAGGTGTATCCTACCGGCTCCTGTGGATTGCCCGTCCAGAAGGTGAATAACTCGTATTCGTCAAAATTGCCGTTTGGCGGGTCATACTGACCGTTCAGGGTCGGCACTCCGAGGATCTGTCCGCCACCGATAATCAGGGCGCCACTGGAGAAAGCGATCTGTGAATTGGAGCTGGGCAGATCCCAGAAAGGCTCGTTCAGATCCCAGTAACCGTTGTAATGCCCTGTCAACGGATCAGGCAGATCGACAAATGGTTCACCCGTGTCGTACCACAGGTCGCCATCCCAGAAAGGTTCGTCCTCATCCTCAGCGGTGGTATTGTTGACCAGGTCCCGGTAATCCATCCTACCATTCAGGTTCCAGTCGTCATACCCTTCGCCGTCGTCCTGGACGCCGTTTCCGTTGTAATCCACAAAGGGTTCACCCGGATCCCACTTATAGTTCCCGTTCAGGTCGGTGAAGGGTTCGTACCGGTCGAAAACGCCATTGCCGTTGGCGTCCTGGTAGCGTTCTCCATCCCAGCGTCCGTTCCCGTTCAGGTCCTGTTCGGGAAGCTGAGGTTCCGCCGGATCCCAGACACCATTTCCATTCAGGTCGATAAAGGGATCCCAGGGGTCCCAGACCCCGATGTTGTTCTGCCCGGTCACGGGGTCGGCACGGTCCGTCCAGGGTTCGGCGTAGTCGTAAACGCCGTTGCCGTTCAAGTCGATCCAGTCTTCGCCACGGTCCCAGCGACCGTTCATGTTGAGGTCTTCGTACCCCTCGTTTTCACCATCCCAGATGCCGTTGTTGTTGGCATCGAAGAAGCCGTCGAGGAAGGTGTTCTGGTCAGTATCGTTCGCCAGCTCGACAATCCCGGATTGCACAACACCGTCGCCGTCCGCATCCTGGTCGAGTCGACCGTTACGATTGGCGTCGATGCCGAGGCCTGCGAAGTGTTCGACAGCTTGTTCAAGGGTGAATTCGCCCGGTTTTTTACCGCGCGGTTCGACCGAAGCGTTGATCACACGCCGCCCCACGCTCATCGTCATCACCGTATTGCGTGAAGCCTGGCTGGTAAAATCGATGCTGAAGGAGCTGCGTTTGTCGCGTGCGATCGGGAGGTTGCCCAGGTTGTGAGCGTACTGCCAGCCGTAATTGCCGGAAACATCCGCCGTTCCACGTCCGTACACATCCCAGGTCAGCGTCCGTTCGGTGAAGTAGGCCGACAGCTTTTTACCCCGACCCAGGTCGTAGGCCAGTTTCAGGCTGCCGCCCCAGTCGTTGTACTGACGGCGGGGCAGCGAAACTCCAGCCCCGATATAATCACTGGGATCATACTCGACGCCGAGGGAGGTGTGGGTGTCGCTGATGTTACCGTTGAAGGTCGCGTAGAAAGTGAGGGGACGGTCGAACAGCGTGTTGGTGAAGGGCACCGGCCCGCCCAGGGCGGCATTGACCATGTCCTGGTTGAACGAGTAACGGTCGGTGAACTGATCCGTCTCCCAGGTGATGGTGCCGTTATAAGTGTCCGGAGCCCCTTCCGGGGTGGAAATGGTAACAAATCCCGACATCGCCTGTCCATACTCCGAGGACATGCCGCCGGTCAGGATCTGGATTTCCTGGATGTTGATCGAAGAGAGGTTGAGCGGGAGCGATTCACCGGTGATCGGGTCGCGCGTGTCGATCCCATCGACCAGGAAGCGGGCTTCCGTGTCACGGCCGCCGCGAATGTGAATCTTGCCCTCGTCGTCGATCTTGAACCCCGGAGTGGCCATCAGGGCGGCGGTAACGTCATCCTGCGCCATCAGGGAAAGGCTTTCGGAGGAGATACGCTCGACCTTCGAGGAGACGTCCAATTCGACAACGGGCTTCTTGTAGACAACCGTCACCTCTTCGAGTCGGACAGCAGAGGATTCCAGCTGGAATTCGAGAGTGGTTGTACGGTCAATGTTGACCTGCACGTCCGAAACCGCAGTCGTGGCGTACCCCAGGGCGCTGGCTCGTACGGTGTAGGTGCCGGCCTGTACAGCAAGGATGAAGAAATTGCCATCCAGGTCAGTCGATGCACCGCGGCTGGTACCTTCGATAACAACGTTCGCACCGATAATGGGCTGATTGGTCCCCTTCTCGACAACCTGACCGACAACCTTACCGGTCTGGCCGAACGCCATCGCTGGCAGCAGCACGCATAGCGCGAACGACATCAGTAGTGATGCCCGGGCGCTTATGCCTCGCATACCCAACCTCCATCTTCGTTCTCGATCACCGCAAGCCACTAAGGTACAAGCCGTCAACCCCACTGGCAAGCAAGCTGACTCGTGAAAACCAATCCGCCCAATCCCTGTCTACTCCCGCGATTCCATTTCTCAATCGGAGACGGAGATGACAGAATTGCCTGTTTCGCAAGAAATCCCGGGCCGCGAATGCGACTCGGGATTTTCTCTTTTATCCCATATTCTCGATGATCGCCGAGGCGTATTCGGAAGTCTTCAGCTTCGTCGCCCCTTCCATCAGCCGTTCGAGATCGTAGGTCACTCGCTTCTGTGTGATGGTGCCGCGAATCGCACGCTCAATCAGGTCGGCCACCTCACCCCAGCCGAGGTAACGGAACATCATGCAGCCCGAGAGGATCACCGATGAGGGGTTGATCACATCCTTGTCGGCATACTTGGGCGCCGTGCCATGTGTCGCCTCGAAGAGTCCGATCCAGTCACCGATATTCGCGCCTGGCGCCATGCCCAGGCCACCAACCAGCGCCGCCGCAGCGTCGGAAATGTAATCGCCGTTCAGGTTTGGCGTCACGATGAGATCATACTCGCTGGGACGGGTCTGGATCTGCTGGAACATGCTGTCCGCAATGCGATCCTTCACCACGATGCGACCGTTCGGATCGCCCGCGGGTTTGCCGCCACGCAGGTGCGCGAATTTCCCCTTCGCTTCGATCGGGGTCACGCCATCCTCGGCGACTGTCTCATCCCACAGCTCCGCCTCGGTGATGATGTGATCCCGGAACTCCTCGATCGCCGTCTCGTAGCACCAGTTCTTGAACGCCCCCTCGGTGAACTTCATGATGTTGCCCTTGTGCATGATAGTCACACTTGGCAGCTTGTTGTCCACCGCCCAGCGCAGGGCTTTACGCATGAGCTGCTTGCTCCCGGTCGGGCTTATCGGCTTGATCCCGATGCCGGCGTCGTCGCGAATCTGCTTTTTCCCGTATTCGTTCTTGAGGATCTCGATCAGACGTTTCGCCTCGGGCGACAGGGACTGGAACTCCACACCGCTGTAAACATCCTCAGTGTTCTCACGGAAGATGATCACATCCATCTCGTGCGCCTTGCGCGAGGGACTGGGCACACCCTCGAAATACTTCACAGGGCGGACACAGGCATAGAGGTCCAGCACCTGGCGCAGGGTGACATTCAGGCTGCGGAAGCCACCGCCGACAGGAGTGGTCAACGGCCCCTTGATACCAACGAGGAACCGGCGCATCGCCTCGAAGGTCTCCTCGGGCATCCAGTTGTCGCCACCATAGACCTCAAGCGCTTTTTCACCGGCATAGACCTCCATCCAGGCGACCTTACGCTTCCCGCCATACGCCTTCTCTACGGCGGCGTCGAACACACGCACCGATGCCTTCCAGATGTCACGGCCGATGCCGTCTCCTTCGATGAAGGGGATGATGGGGTTGTCAGGAACGGAGAGCTGGTTGTCCACCACTGTGATCGCTTCGCCACGCGATGGAATCGTGATCTTCTGGAAGTCGGACATCTACATGTACTCCTGCGCTGTCAACGTTGACCAAACGGAAAAGGTCAGCACTCGCCGGAACCTGGCGGAAGGGACAGACCCCCGACTCAATGTCGCGGGTCTCCCCCCCGGTCCGGTTACGCTGATGTCTTACACTGCGACGATTTCTGCCTGTGCGGGTATTCGACGAAGAAAGAGACGAAAAAAAACGTCCGGGCCTGGTGTGGGTTGTGACACAGTTGCCACAAGCACCCATCCGGCTCGGGCTGCTACGCTCCGACCAATGCACTCACCTTGACCATTCCTGACGATGGTCAATCCGGCATTGGTCCACAGATCCCGTATCAAATCGATGGAAACCGTAACTCATGGACGTCCTTCTTCAAATCGAGCTGCGCCTGATCCTCCCTCAAGGGATCGGACGCCAAGGCATCGGACTAATATACTCGAGGGCTCGGGACGGCGCAAGGAGCCGTGACCTCCGTCACACACCTTTTGACGTGTGACAGTCTCACGGCACGGTTAAGAATCAGCAGTGACCTGTCGGGTGCCAATGCAGAGGTGACAGTTACTCAGCTTGCACCGTCAGTTTGTCGCATCGAGCCAGGTGGGTTTCGAGAAGGCCGGGGCATTCTCGAGCAAGGTCTCAGTCGTACCCTGCATGTCCACCGTGATCAGATTGTAACGATCACCTGCCTCTATATAGAGGGCCAGCATATCGCCGGCAGGGCTCCACTCCGGGTAAGTCCAGTTGGGGTGATCATCCGGCGCAACCGCAATCGTCCCCTCATGGATAACAATCTCTTCCATCGCCAGGCTGCTGATGTCGTAGACCAGGAGACGAGGCGTGCCGGAATAGACGCCCGCGTAAAACGCGACATGGTTGTTGTCCGGCGACCAGGAGAGGGCGCAGGCGCCATCCGCATATCCGCCGAAGTTGTACCTGCTTTCCTCATTAAATGCCGGATTGGTGATGATGAGTGTATTGGCAGTCACCGCCCCTTCCGGCCCTTGAATGAAGGCGATATGTGCGCCATTCTCGCTGAATGTGGGGCTGTAAATCCTGCCCGGCCAGGTAGCCTCCTCACTGCCATTGGGGCTGTACACCACGCCCCGTGACAGCTCCGGATCGCTGTCATTAAAGAGCGAGATGGCCAGACGTGACAGGGTGGCATTGAGGGAGGGTCGACTGGCGAAGCGCACGGGTGATGTTACCGTCGCAACGAGAGTAAAAGCGTCCGTGTTGTAGGCGCCACGCACCAACAGCTGCTGATCACCCTGAGGCTGGCCGACGACATAAGCGATTCGTGATCCGGCGGGGGAGAAGGTGAAAAAATCCTCCCTGACCTGCTCGTAGGTTTTCAGACGATAACCACTCGCATCGACAAGAGCGAGTGTGTTGCTGCGGTTATCATGGAGGAGGAAACGGACCACATCTGTGACAAGGGAGGATTGGGGGTCCCAGAGGACCGCGAACCCGGGATGGATCACTTCCTCACCCGGCCCGACACCCCGCAGGTAGTACTTTGTGATGCCCGGGGTGGGCGAGACGGTACAGACATGTCCTGTCCGTTCGACAATGGTGATTGAATTGAATGGTGGGCCATAGGTCCTGAAATCGTTCGGGGGTTCACTTGGACCGCCCGGATCGCAGCCCAGAGAACCGATACCCATTGCGATCAGAAGAGCGATTACCAGCAACTGCCGAAAGAGCGCTGAAGTAGCGTGCATGATGCACTCCTCCCGTTCACACCGTCCTACGCATCCCGTTCACCGCATGATCAGCCACCCTATTTGTGACGATCCGTTGCGTCGGGTCGAATACGCAAAGATAGCATCCCAAAAAGTCCAAAACAGGTGGCGCTTGTCACATGGGAACAGTTTTTTGGAGTGTGGGGGATTTCAGAGCAGTTGGCAATGACACGCATTTTGGGACATGAACGGCGTTACGGCAAGACTTTCACGTGTTGCGGCAGCTCTTCAGTGAAGCGGAGGCCTGCCGCTTGCACAGTTCCGCCAGGTCCGCAGACCTGGCGGAAAATCGGGCAGATCTTCGGACCTGCCCGAACGATTGACTTCCCACGGTGACCAAAGGCCACGCAGTATTTGAGTAACAAATCGCTCAGGACGGGTTTGCCATTTCGGCGAGCTTTCACCACATTTCCGGGACAATGATGACTGCTGGTCGAGCCGTTATCCAGCCCGCGGGTCCGGGGGCACCTTAAAAGGTGAGGCGGTTGTGAAAAGCGAGGCAAACAATCAGGATGTCAGGCAAAAATCCGATGCCTTCGGGGGGATCGGAACCTCTGTCCGCCGTCATTTTTCACGTCTGACCCTCCCCCTTGTCACTGTCGCCATCCTGTTGAGTATCGGCCTGATCTGGGTGGACAGCCTGATCTGGCGGGATGGGATCCGTGACGCCGTCATTGCCCAGGAGCGAACCTGGGGGCGCAGGATGGTCGAGGCAGAATCGGGCTTCCTGCAGCGTCGGCTTGCCGCGCTGGAGACCTCCCTGCGTCGCTTCTCAGAAACCGTCGCCGATTGGCAGGAAAACCCTGTTCCCGGCACGATGCGTCTCAACCCGCGCGGTCAGGGCTGGTTTTCCCCCGGTGGAACCTCCCAGAGCGAAATCCTCCTTTTCGCCCCGGCGGTTACAGTCCGTGATGTCGTCGCGCGGATCGGTGGCGACAGTTTTGATCCCTCCGCCCGCGGTCTGCTGTTGGTGGACCCCTCTGTGGAGGCGGCGGGAGTGGTCACCTTCTCCGGCGGCATTCGCCGTTTGCCTCCGGACCGTCTCGAGGACCGGATCCGTGACCGCGATCAGCTTCTGAATCTGCGTCAGATCCGCGAGAGCGCAAGGATGCGTGGTCGTGCCACTGCCTGGTACCCGGGCGGCAGCCTTTCCACAACGCCCCCCGCCCAACCGATCGGTGTCGCACACCCGGTCATGCTCGAAGGTAACATGACCGCCGTGGTGTTCGCTGAACTGGATGCCACCACCCTGCTGCCGAGGATGAACAGTGCCTCCGGCGAATGGACCATCCTGGTCGATGGCAGCGGCACCCTGATTGCCGCCGACAGCCTCGGGGGCGATCTGATGGGACGGCCCGGGTCACGTCTGACCACGAACCCACAGCGATCCATTGCGGCATTCGGAAACCGTCTCCTGGAAAAATCCAGCGGCGAATGGGAAGTGGCGACCCGTCGCGGCACCTGGCTCTGCAGCTATGTCACCCTCACTCAGCAGAACTGGAAACTGGTGCTGGCCCGCCCCACCGGCCTGCCCGAAGGGGCGGCGAAAAGGCTTACCCGGAATGGTTACATCACTGCCTCACTTTTCAGCCTGTTCCTTCTGGGATTGCTGATTCCGGTGAGGGAGTTGGTCAAACGTAGAGGCCTGCGGCTGGGGCAACGGGCACAGGATGTCATCGAGCTGCTCACCACTTCCATCGAGGAGCTGGGTCACGACACCCCCCTCTCCGCCGCCGGAGAGGAACGATTCCCCGAGTTGCAGGGCCTGCTGGAAATCCTGAGCCACAAGGCGCATGACCTTTCCACGTCAAAACGTGACGCTGACCGTGAACGAGACCGTCTCGCAACCATCCTCCGTTCCCTCGATGTCGGAGTGGCGGTGATGGACAGGCGGTTCACGGTTGTGTATGCCAACGATGTCATCCTGGCTCGTCACGGTGACAAACTGGTCGGAAAACGGGCCTCGTGGATTGTGGAAGAAAATGCCTGGGAAGGTGCATCGGATGCGAAAGAGGTCATGGAGGATGGCAGTCCGCGAACACGTCGCAAGATGATCCCGACAGGTGGCGAGGAACGCTACCACCAGGTCACCTACTTTCCAATCGTGAACACCCCCGGAGGACGAGTCGAGGGGTTCGGCGAAGTCACTACAGATGTCACTGAGCTGGCTCATCTGCAGCAGAAACTGGAAACCCTCGCCAGCGATCTGAAGGACAAGAACGACATCCTCAACCAGACCAACGAATCCCTCAGCAAGCTGGACCGCCAGAAATCCGAGTTCATCGGCCACGTGTCGCATGAGCTGCGCATCCCGATGAAGGAGATCCTCGAGTCGCTCCACTCCCTGTTGCGGGATACACAGGGCCTTGAGGATTCTACACGCGCCACCCTGCAAACAGTTGAGGCCTCCGCGAAGCGATTGACCGAGCTGATCGAGGCGCAGCTCGAACTGACCCGTCTCGATGCCGGGTCCATCGAACTGCGGGTCGCGGCTTTCCCTATCCTCGAACTGTTGGACGATCTGCTCGAGAAGAAACGGAGTGACCTCGATGCGAAGGGTCTGAAGGTTGCACGTAGCTACCCCCTGAGCGACCTGATCATTCACCAGGATGCGGAACGTCTCGCCCAGGTGATCAATGCGCTGCTGAACAACGCGATCCAATTTACCGACAAAGGCGAGGTCGGGCTGGAGGTGAACCGTGACGGTGAAATGCTGGACATCACGGTCCGTGACACCGGGTCCGGCATCCCTTCGGATGAGTTGGCGCACATCTTCGAACGCTTTCACCAGGCGGAAGGGACAGTCACCCGCCGTCATGGAGGGATAGGTCTCGGCCTGACCCTTGCCTTACGAATGACCGAGATGTTGGGTGGCACGCTGCATGTGGACAGCGCGGATGGTGAAGGGAGCAGCTTCAAGGTGCGAATCCCTCGTGATCGCTGATACGGATGCAACTGCCGTTTAAGGGTTGCCATGACAGCGGTCAAGTTCGCTGAGAGGCAAGCGGAGCGGCAGCGTTGCGGCAGGTCTTTAGCAAAGCGGAGACCTGCCGCCTGACAGTAGCAGAAATTCTTGTGTGGAACCGATGTTCGCGGTTAATAGTCGCCAGCGCACGTACAGTCACTGAACCCCACGGGAACGCCGATGGTTGACACGCCGAGACTCACCCGAAAAGAGACATTCGCCCGATCCGAAGCACTCCTCCATCACCTGTTGCTTCCGTTGCTGCCCGCCTTGCTGCTCGCCTCACTGCTTGTCAGCTCAGGATGTGGTGGTAAAACGATCGACACACTACCCGCCGATGAAGCACTGTTGAACCAGATGGCCGCCTTGCGTTCGGGCGAGGTGGGCCATGCCCTCTTGGTTTCCCGCAGCGGAGTATCCGCCGCCCTGCCGATCGGAGCGTACACAACTCGTCCGCCCGACTTGCCCGTTCGCGGGATTTTCCGGCTGGATCATCGTCTCGTCGACAGTTGGTCCTGGGAAACAGACACTCCCGTCGAGACTGACCCGGGAGCCCTGGCGGTGCAGAGGCCGGATTTCGTCCAGAGGCCGGTACAGGGTATCGGCATTGAACAAATCACCCTCGACCCGGAGCTGCCCGCCGGGGTGATCCGGCTAAGTGAGGGGAAGGGGAAGGAGGTTCGCTTCACCCCCTGGGTGGATATGCGTCTCGTAAACGAGCCCTCTGTGAACCTCGACTGTCAGTACGATCCCCGGCTCAAGGTGCTTCTTTGTCGTCTCCCCGATTCTCCGCTGCTGCTGGCATTCGCCTCCAATGGTGCATTTGTGGAGGCGAAACAGGAGCGCCGTGTGGAGTACCACTCGGGATTTGGTCCGCTGGAAGCTGTTTCCACTCCGATCTCGCCCGGCTTTTTCCATTTTCGGCGCGTAAAGGGGGCAACCGTCTCCTTCGCGGTGGGTGTGGATGAAGAGGTCGTGGCACGACTGGCACGTCAAACACTCAAAGAGCGGGCAGGGGTAGAAAAGCGTGCCCGGGACCGTGCGCTGGTCGCCCTCGACAGGACTGCTTTGCGCTCGGTTGATCCCATGCTGACCGGGAGTGCGGCCTGGGATATCTGGTGGGTGAGCGAGGGGCTGCTGGTCGATTGGGCGACAGGAAGTGGACGTATGACACGCCCCCCGCTTCCCTATCACGGAGACCCGGTCGCGGATGCCAACTCTCTGCCTGCATTGCTGATGCTGGCACCCACGGACCTGACTCCTTCCGAACGAATCCTGGAAGTGCTGGACGAAACGCTCGCCTTCAGCGATCGGGAGGGCTATGTCCACGCCCTCTCACGACTCGCCGGAGACAGGTACCTCTCCTCCTGGTTGTTCAATGATTCAGCCCGTATCGCCCACACTCGCCTGCTGGCCGATTATGCTCTCGATCCACGTTTCGGAGAGGATGCCTTCGATCCCGATATGCACTCACGTTGGGAGCTGGACCTCCAGGGCGCGGGACTGAGCGCCAGCCGTTCATCCACCTTCTCGGGATTGCACCGTCAGTTCGACGACGCGATGGCGTCGGTGGCGACACCCCTGCGCAGACGAGGGGTGCGTAATGAGATCATGGAGCAGTTGGTTCGTTACCATCAGGTGATCAAGGAGGAAAAAGTCGACCTCGTTGACCCGATACTCATCAGGCCACCCGCCACCTGGACACCTGAAAACCTGGCAGCTTACCAGTCGGCGGCATCCGACCCGCGCATCTCACTCGCCTGGTTCGAGAGGCATCGAACCGGTAGTAGTGCCCAGTACGATCAAGCCATGGCCGATATGGCGGTTCGTCTCTGGGGAACGGAAGGTGGCCTGGCATTCCACGCCGATGAAAGTTTCCGGCATGTTGCCTTTCTCGCACCCATGTACCATGCTTTTCGTTTGCAGGTCCGTCGGGAGCGAATGCTCACGGATCAGATGCGCAGCGCCATTCTCACCCCCGCCTATCACAGCTGGGAGAGTACCGACCGCAGCGGCCTTTCCCCATTTCGCGGCGGGGCGGTGGTCGACCTCGAAGTTGCGGCGAGCCGCTTTACCTTTCTGCTCGAAGATTTGATCGGCCTGGAATGGAAGGTAAGCAGTCGGCCCGCCGGACGTTCCGAAAATCGGGATGCGTCACCTGTCGTGACCGGCTTCAGCCTGAACCCGGCCGGACCGCGTGAGTTCTGGCAGGAGCGGCGGACAAGCCTTGTGATTGGGCAGGAGCCCGCAAGGATCGGGATCGAGATGGACCCCTTCGAGGGTGTCTACCGTTTCCAGTTGTTCGGTGAGGGAACGAGTATGCAGGTGGATTTGATCGATATTCCGCTTGAATCGGTTCGTCTTATCGGTACATTTCTCCTCCATCCCGGCCAGACGGTTACCCTGACAAGGGAAATCGGTGGAAGCGGTCAGACGACTCTTTTCATCAACGGGGTGGAAATGGGCCAGGTGTCACGTCAGATGGTACGCGGATGAAACCCATCCCCACAGCACTCGGCATCGATTTGGGCGGCTCCTCGATCAAGTGGGGCTTGGTGCTTCCGGAGGGTTCCCTGCTCGCGGAGGGACGGCACCCCCTGGCGGACCGTTCTCCGGAGACTGTCGCTGCCACGCTCGCCCATGTGGTGGAAACGGCGAAGGAGAAAAGCGAAGGCACCCTGGCGGCGGTGGGGATCGGTTCACCCGGATTGATCGACCACAGCAGACGTGTGGTTCGTTACTCACCCAACTTTCCCGACTGGCTCGACATCCCCCTGGCTGAGAGGGTTGAAGCATTGATCGGACCCGGCACACCGGTTGTGCTGGAGAACGATGCCAACCTGCTGGTCTACTCGGAAACCCGCTGGGGCGCAGCGGTCGGGATGCGAGATGTGGTGGTGCTCACGCTGGGGACAGGTGTCGGGGGTGGTGTCCTGGTCGACGGCCGCCTCCTGCGCGGCACAGGCGGCGGTGGCGCGGAGTTGGGGCACATTCCCCTCGACCTCGAGGGGCCGCGCTGTGGATGCGGCGCGACCGGATGCTTCGAGGTTTTCTGCAACATCACTGGAACGATGCGGGAAGCGTCGGTCGTGTACGGAGTTGCGAAGGCACCCGCCGACCCCGAGGCGCTCACCGCGGCGGCGAACGAGGGCGATGATCGCGCCATCGAGACCTGGCGACGGGTCGGCCAGTACCTCGGTGCAGGAATCGCCGCACTGGTCAACATCTTCAATCCCGAAGCCGTGCTGATCGGCGGAGGGCTTGCGAATGCCGGGAAATGGCTATTGGACCCGGCACGAGACGCTGCTCGGGAGAGAAGCCATCCTCCGAGCTTCCAGGAAACCATTCTCGAACAGGCGTCGTTCAAGGAGAAGTCCGGACTGCTGGGTGCAGCCGCCCTCGCTTTTGAAAAGGCAGGCATTGAGACACATCACGACAGGAAATTGTGAGGAGTTTGCTTGCACGCAACCCGGACTCCGGTTACATTCAGGCCTAAGACGAAGCAATGTGGAGTGTAGAGATGACAGGAATTGCCAGGATGGCGGGGGGGCTGCTGCTGATCGCCCTGCTTCTGACTGTGGGTTGTTCGAAAAAGCCCGGCGAAGAGGAGCTTTTCAGCAAGGCCAAAGCCGCTCAGGAAGTGCGTGATTTCCAGAGTGCTGTGGAAGCCTATCGTCAGGTGGTCGCCAACTTCCCCAACGGGGAGAGAGCCGATGAAGCGCAGTTCATGATCGGATTCCTTTACGCCAACGATATCGGCGACACCGCGCAGGCGAGGGAAGCCTATGAGGTCTACCTCGAAAAGTTCGCAGCAAGGAGCGACAGCGGCATGGTGCTCTCGGCAAAATGGGAGCTGGCCAACCTCGGGAAGGATGTGGACCAGATCGAGCAGATCATGCAATTCACCACCAAGGACAAAGCCGCAACCGATTGACATCAACTTCTGACGCAACGATTTTAGACGCGCCCCCATTTCGGGGCGCGTTTTGCTTGTGCAGGCAGCCGGGGCTTGATCGTCACCCCTGCTACCGGTCGAGGGGCTTTTCTTGAGATTTGGTGTATGAATTCAGCGGTCAAGTTCGCCCTGAGGTGGAGCGAAGTGATGTTTCCTCGCGCGAATTGACAACGATTCGGCAACAACTTACAGGGAAGACTCGTTTTTGCGAAAGAGATGGCAGGGTAACTGAGTTCACTTTCTGGACGGACTTACTCTATCTCGGATGGACATTTCTTTCGCAAAACAAGTTCACTGACAAGGTGTTCAACCTCAGCTGTCAAGACATCCCTGGAGACCTCTTGCCTCCGAGTGATCCTGACAACCTGACTGGCCAGAGATCCCCGCACCAATTTTATGAGGCACCCTTTATACATTATGGGACAATTCATTCCAGAGTCTGGATAAGCCGTCTCCAAGGCACATCTCCGGTCCATTGCCCCTTCATTCCCTCCCCCTCCATCCCCTATATTCGTGCTTTCTGCACAAGTGGTGCGTGCTTCAGACAAGGAACCCGAGAGAGATGGCCTCCAACAACAGCAAAAACCGGATGGACCTCATTGTCGCGTTGGCAAAGCGGCGCGGTTTTGTCATGCCGACAAGTGAGATTTATGGCGGAATTGGCTCCAGCTACGACTACGGCCCGCTGGGTGTCGAAATGAAGCGGAAACTGGCCGATCTCTGGTGGCGTGAAATGGTCCGCCGTCATGAGAATATCGTCGGCATCGACTCCGCCATCATCTACCATCCCCGCACCTGGGAGGCGAGTGGCCATGTGGACGGTTTTGTCGATCCGCTTGTCGATTGCCGTCAATGCAAAAGCCGCTTCAAGGAGGACGACCTTCTCGAGCACGCCGCCAGGGCGAAGGGCCTTTCCGCCCCGCCCCTGAAAGAGGAGGGGCACAAGCTCGACCCGGATCATCCCGAGTATGCCAACCTTCCCTGCCCGGTCTGCGGGAACCGTGGCACACTGACTGCGCCTCGTTTCTTCAACCTGATGTTCAAAACCTTTATCGGCCCGGTGGAAGAGGCGGCGTCGACTGTCTTCCTGCGTCCTGAAACCGCGCAGGGGATTTACACCGATTACCCGCAGGTGCTCAACAGCACACGTCTGCGTCCGCCATTTGGCATCGCCCAGATCGGGAAGGCGTTCCGGAACGAGATCACCCCGGGCAACTTCATCTTCCGTACCCGCGAGTTCGAACAGATGGAGATGCAGTACTTTGTCAAGCCTGGGGATGAGGACGAGGCGATGGAGTACTGGAAAGCAGAGCGGATGCGTTTCTGGAGCGAAGTGGCCGGAGTCCGCACCGAGAACCTGCGCTTCCATCAGCACACCCCCGAGGAGCTGGCGCATTACGCCAAGAGCGCGTTCGACATCGAGTACAACTTCCCCTTCGGTTGGGCGGAGTTCGAGGGGATTCACAATCGCACCGATTACGACTTGCGGCGTCACGCCGAGTTCTCGGGACGTGAAAAAGATCTGACCTACTTCGATGATCAGACTCGTGAACGTTACATGCCTTATATCGTGGAGACCTCGGCAGGCTTGAATCGTGCCCTCCTGGCGATCCTTCTGGATGCCTATGATGAGGACGATGTCGAGGGGAACACACGAGTTGTGCTGCGTCTGAATCACCGTGTCGCGCCCTTCACCGCCGCAGTGCTGCCCCTGATGAAGAAGGACGGGCTTCCGGAGATCGCGTTGCAGCTGTTTGAGCGCTTGAAACGTGAATTTAATGTCTTCTACGACGATTCGGGGAACATTGGGCGGCGGTACCGCCGTCAGGACGAAGCAGGCACACCTTTCTGCTTCACAATCGACCACCAGACCCTCGAGGATGGAACTGTCACGATCCGTGACCGTGACACCCTTGACCAACCCCAGCGCCCGAAGCTGGAGCAGGTGGTCAATCTTCTGCGGGACAGGATGTACGAGTAGGGATGCGCGGCAGTCTGTGCCGGTACATCAGGATCGTCCGGTACGGCAAATCCGCTTCATGCGGCAGGTTCGGCCTGCCGCATGCCTTTTTACGGGCTGACAAATGTTGGGCATCTGACAGAACAACCGCCGGTCGCCACGCTTCTCCCCTCAGCTTGCATGAGACCCGCCAGTACCCCATTTTACGGACCATCACACAACAAGAAGGAGTGAGGAAATGTCCGCACCGACCACGCTTTTACAGGAACGCATCGGCAGGGTGCAGCAAGCCCTGCGTGACACCCATAACGCTCCCCTGCTGGTAACCGACCCGGCCAATGTCGGCTGGCTGACCGGGATTCCGGCGGACTTCCAGAAGGACGCGCGGATGCTGATCGCACCCGATCGCGCCTGGTTCATCACCGATGGTCGGTACGAAAACCGCATTCCAGTCATCCCAGGTGTCGACTCCTATATCTGGGGCGCGAAACACATGCACCAGTACCCGGAGCTGAAGGAGTTGCTGCAGGGTGGACGCAAGCTGGTGGTCGACACACGCGGCCTGCCCATCGACATGTATGAACGTCTGCCACAGATGCTCGACCTGGAGGAAGTTGTCGCCCCGCCCGGATTTCTGGACCGTCTGCGGATGATCAAGGGTGCTGGCGAGCTTGAGTTGATCCGTGAAGCGGTCGCCATCCAGATCGCGGCATTCCTTTACATGGTCGAAGAGTGGCTGCCCGCCAACCGTGCCAGCAAAACCGACATGGATTTCATGCACCGCCTGGTGGAGAAGGGAATCGAGCTGGGGGCGGAGGATGTCTCCTTCGAGCCGCTGGTGGCGATGGATGCGGATGCCGACACGCCGCATCCGGACATGACACGGCCCCCGCGTCCGCTGAGTGAGGGGACTGTCATGCTTGTCGACTGGGGGTTTAACTACAAGGGGGTTTGCACGGACACCACCCGGATGATCCTGATGGGCGCCTACGAGCTTCCGCCGATCTTCCAGGGGATGCGTCTGCTGCAGGAGAAATGGTTCGCCGCCGTGAATGACGAGCTGCTGCCCGGCAAACCCGCCTCCGCTGGTGGAAATGCCTACCTGACCGGCATGAAAGCAGCCGGGATCGAAAAACCCTTCCACGGTGCGGGGCATGGGACGGGTGGAGCGTATGTCCATGAACTGCCAAAGGTGAGTGCGCTGGCCGATGGACTCGATGATTTCGGCATCCCCTTCGGGCAGGCAATCCTGCTCGAAGCCGGGATGATTGTCACGAATGAACCCGGCATGTATGAAAAGGGTGTGGGGGCCTACCGCACGGAGAACATGGTGCTGATCACCGAAGCTGGGCATGAAGTGCTGGATGCCGCCCTGCCGCTGGAGCCGTTTGTTGTGATGTGAGAAATGGGTGAGGTGAGTCACTGCGAGCCGTTTTCGCGCCGGCGAAAACGAGCGTGGCAATCTGTAGTTGTCCTTCACTGTTCCGCCAGATCCGCAGATCTGGCGGATAATCGAGCAGGGCTTCGGACCTGCCCGAACGATACGGCTCTTTCAACTCGCGGCAGGTCTCCGCTTCGCTAAAGACCTGCCGCATCACTGCCACACACATTCTTGTGAATAACCGACGAAATAAAGGAGGATGGCCAGGCTTGTCTCACGCCCCGGCGAACTCGTCCCGGTTCTGCATCTCCTTCAGCTCTTGCAGCTTCGCACGCTCCTGCGCGATTTCACGATGGGTCGACTGGATATCCTCAAACAGATCCAGCACCGCGGGCTCATCGAGCACGTCACTCCGCTCCTCCGCGACTTTCATGCGAAACACCAGTTCTCCGAGCTTGGCGTAGTGATTTTTCAGGCGCAGACGAAGCGAGGCGATCTCCACTTCAATGATTCCCCGCTGGGCGACATCACCCGCCAGGTCAAGAGTACGGTTCATAATACGATCCGCCGTGTTCCGTATCCGGTCCCAGGTCGATTGATGCCCCTCATGATTAAAACCGAAGGGCTCGCCTTCCATCCGCTCTTCGCCGTCGAACTCTTCCTGTCCGGCTTTCTTCTCTTTATCTGTCATCCTCGGACCCTCTCGCAATTACACTGTAAGTACGATACAATATAACATCGATTCATGGTTGAGACGAGTCTCTCGGCCTTTCGGGAGAAACGCCCCCCTTTTGAAGGATGCATCCGCGCAACGCCAGCATCTGGCATGGGACGCCATCCCTCCCTACCTTTACCGGACCATAGAGCCGAATGGGTGTATGCTCCATCCCTGAACAGAAAGGGTCCCGGTATGCCTTCGATCCGGATAAGTTTCGCGCTGCTTTTCAGCCTGCTGGTGGCACTGCCCGCACAGGCCGATCTTCCCCTCGAGAACTGGCTGGCCACAGATGCTGTTACACTCCCCCATGCCACCCTCGACAGCCTGCCCGACTACAACCCCGTGAAGGAGCTGTTTGCCTCGGGGAGCCTGAGCTGTGCCGACCTTGTTGTTCGGCAGGGGACGGAGTTACGGTTGACACCCACAAAGTCGACTCGTTTTCGGCCCGGTGGGCTGCAATTTGCGCCTCTCCCATCGCAGAAGGGGGATCTGAGGGTCGCGTCCGCCGTGACGTATCTGACCGTACCCATCTGGCAAAAGGGCAGCATCGAGGTGCGTGGCGCCGCGCCCTTCAAGCTGCTGCTCGACGGTCAAACTGTGATGGAGCGCGATAAATCCGCCGAGTCGGACACCACCGTAAAAGCGAAGGAGATCACCCTCGACCAGGGGATGCGCACCCTGCAACTGCAGAGTGCCCTCTGTAGCAGGGACTCGCTCGAGACCTGGGCATTTCAGGTCACATGGAAAGCTGCGGGCGATCTTGAAACGACAATGCTCCCCCGTGCCGGGATCGAGCCACGCCACCCCTTCGAACTCGTCGATTACCCCCTGATGGAGAGTGTGGAAAAGCTCGTGATCAGCCCCGATGGCAATTGGCTCGCGGTGCTTGTCAGTTGGCGTGAAGGGAGCGACCTGACGAAGAAAAACTCCCTGCGTATCGTGGAAATGAAAGGCAAGAGTGTTGTCTGGACCCATGCCGGGACGGATGCGCCCAGCCCCCTGCTCTGGGCACCCGACAGCCGCAGCCTGCTGCTGGGGTTCTCTGCGAACAAGGCCACCGATCTCTACCTCCTGCAAACGGGCAAGTGGAGCCTTGAGCGGATTGTCAAGGGGTTGGAAGATCTGGGTTCTGTGGCGTGGGCGCCTGACGCTGAGGGTTTCTACTACACTCGCACGGTCAAATGGAAGAACGACGAGAAACCTTACAAAGTGATGTGGGGGGTGCAGGACCGTTGGGGCGGATGGCGTGACGACACGGAGTTTCGCTACTACGGCCTCAAGGGTGGTGCCAACCTGCCGATCGCACGTGACAAATATGGCCCCGACCAGTTTGTTGTTTCCCCCGACAACTCCGCGCTGATTGCCTATCGCAGCCTGCCGGATACCGAACGGCCCTTCGGCAAACTTGAGTTTTGGAGGATTCCTACTACCGGCGGGAAAGCGACCAGGTTTGCCGAGTTTCGTGCGACACGGAACAATGACCTTGTGATCAGCCCTGATGGCAAACAGATCGCCTTTGTTGGGCCGCCGAGCGAGGTACTCGGCAATGACGATCCCATCGAAAATGCCCACAACACTAATAATTCCGATCTCCACATTGTGGACATTGCGAGCGGAGAATTCCGGAATGTGACACGTACGTTCGAGCCGGACATCGCCGGGTCAGCGTATGGCACCGGCGGCGATGGCGACCTGGTCTGGGCGGAGGATGGGCTGATCCGGTTCGGCGCATTCCATGAAAAATCCATGCACTACTGCACCTTTGACCCCAAAACCGACCGGATCACCTCACGAAAGCTGGGCAGTTCCGGGTTCGCCAACCTTGCGATCCCGAAAAAACGTGGCGCTACCACCCTCGCCTACCGCGCAGACAACCTCGGTGCCTATTCCGACATCCAGTGGTTCGACACGAAGAGCAATCGCAGCGGGAAGTTGCTCCCCATGAATGAAACCCTCGCGATGGTCGCCACCCCGCCTGTGAGGATCGAACATTACGATTATGTCAACAGCGAAGGGGTGACCGTCCCCGGCTACCTCTACTACCCGGAAGGCTACACCGCGGAAGGTTCCTGGCCGCTGATTGTCGACACCTACGGCGGAGTGATCGGATTCGGGGATGGCTGGATGTTCGGCAGCGCCATGTGGGCCAATCGAGGGTACTTCATCTACGTGCCGATCCCTCGTGGCGCGAACGGGTATGGTGAGGCGTTCGCCGATGCCCACCTGCACGAGTGGGGCTCGACCACCAGCCGCGACATCAACCAGGGGGTGAAGCAGATTGTTGAAAATGTGCCAGGCGTTGATGGGGCGCGTGTCGGCTTCGACTCCGGAAGCTATGGCGGATTCCTCGCCATGTACCTCCTCTCCATGGACCCTGAGGACCCCGATTTTTATCCCTACAGGACCGCCGTCGGTGGGTATGGCATCTCCAACATCGCCTCCTACTGGGGGGTGGGAAATTGGGGATACTGGTACCTCGAGGTCTCCGCGCCGGGGTACTTCCCCTGGAACCAACCGCAGTGGTTCATCGAGCAATCTCCCCTTTACCAAGCGGACCGTATCAAGGTGCCCCTGCTGCTGATTCACGGTGACGACGACAACAATGTACCCGCCGCCGAATCGGACCAGATGTACACCGCCCTCTCCCTGCTGGGCCGGGAAGTCGTCTTCGTCCGTTTCCCCGGCGAAGGGCATGGCACCGCCAATAAACGGACCAACTACCTGGAGCGGAAGAGGATAGAGACCGAGTGGTTCGACAAGTACCTGCGCGACCTGCCAGGCGCTTTCGACGAGCGGATGAAAGCGGAATTCAAGAAGTAAGTCACGACCTTTCAGAGGTGACAGTTCCTCAGCGCGACTAATAGTGTTCCAGAGTTGTGAAAGGGCACTGTGGGCTGAGTCACCTCCTCCAGCGGTGGTTGATACAACAGAGGCTTGGGTGCTCCGTCACCCAGGCCTCTGCATCTACTGACCCTTGAATGATACGTCCCATGAATGAGTAAAGATTGGTCACACGAATAATCGTTGAGGTCTGGCTGTCAAGTTCGCCGAGAGGCGAAGTCTCTCGGCGCGACTTGACAGCTTCATCAGCCGAGCTGTGCAGCACATATTCTTGTGAAGACCCTGATTTAAGAACTGCTATACTCAGCGCACTCTGCTCCGGTGTCTGGCCGGGTCTCCCGACCTCACCGATGTGCGGCAGGTCAGAGAACCTGCCGTCAGGTGAACAATCACCCGGTCTCCCTTTTCCCTCCCACCCCCTCGCAGTACATTCCGGCATGCTCATCTCAGAAGACATCATCCGCCGGGTCCGTGAGTCCACCGACATTGTTGAAGTCATCAGCGAGTATGTCTCGCTGAAAAAAACCGGCGCCACCAACTTTTTCGGGAACTGCCCCTTCCACGAGGAGAAAACCCCTTCCTTCTCGGTGCATACCCAACGTCAAACCTATCACTGCTTCGGCTGCGGCGAAGGCGGGAACGCCTTCACTTTCCTGATGAAAATAGAAGGGATCGAGTTTCCCGATGCCGTCCGCCGTCTTGCGGAACGTGCCGGCATCGAAGTTGTCGAGGAGGGGAAGAAGCCACGCGGCGACAACGAAGAACTCTACCGTGCCAACGAGCTGGCGATGAAGTTTTACCGGTACCACCTCACCGACCGCCAGGGTCCGGAGATCGAGTTCGCCCGCGACTACCTGACAAAACGCGGCATTACTCCCGACCTGCAGGAGACCTTCAAGATCGGGTTGGCGCCGGATGGCTGGGATGAGCTGATCAAGGTCGCAGCCAAACGCCGCCTCGCTGCAAGTATGCTCGAAAAAGCGGGGTTGGCACGCAAACACGAGCGCGGCACCTATTACGACTGGTTCCGCGGCCGTCTGATGTTCCCGATCTTCAACCCCAGCGGACGGGTTGTCGCCTTCGGCGGACGCATCCTCCATGACGATCCCGACAAACCACAGCCCAAGTATGTCAACACTCCGGATACGCCCATCTACCGAAAGGGGCACCTGGTTTATGGCCTGATCCAGGCGCGTGACGCCATGCGTCAGGAGGGCAGCGCCATTCTTGTCGAGGGTTACACCGACCTCATCGCGCTCCATCGCGCCGGGTTTCGTCATGCTGTCGCCGGACTTGGCACTGCCCTGACACCCGACCAGGCGAATCTGATCAAACGTTTTGCACCACGTGTGGTGATGCTCTACGATGCGGACAATGCCGGGGACATGGCTGCGTTCCGTGGCGCGGACATCCTCATCGGGCAGGGACTGGAGGTGATGGTCGCGCTGATGCCCGCGGGCGAGGATCCGGACACCCTCGTGCAGAAAGGCGGCGCTGAAGCGATCGAGGAGGTCCTGACCACCGCCGAGCCGTTGGTCGATTTTAAAATCGGCTTCTTCAGGCGTCGCGGGGGGCTGGACAGTCCGCAACGGCGCAGCGAAGCGACCCACGCGCTGCTTGAAACCATCACTCGAATTGAAGACCCCATCACTCGTCAGTACGCCCTGCATGACGCGGCAGAAAAACTCGGGGTCGACGAGCGCACGCTGCTGAGTGAGATGCAGCGGCAACGGTCACGCGCCGGCTCCGGCAGACGTGGTGGTAGTGTGGTGCAGACTGAGGCCCCCGTCAGCTTTTTCGAGGAGACCCTGCGCAACCTTATCTATGTCCTTGTCCACCATCCCGAACATCGCAGCGAAATGTTCAACTATTTCCACGCCGCCGATATTGACGGGCATCCGCTGCAACCCGTGGTCAAGTGGATCGAAGGGGCACACATCGATGGCCAGAAGGTCGGGGAGGCAGACCTGTACGACTCCCTCGGCAATGACCCTGAACTGACCAGACGACTCGGGAAAATCCTCAACCGCCCCGGGATGGGGGATGAATCGTATGTGAGCACGATCGTCCACGAGGCACCCATTGTGCTTCGTATCCACGGAATCCGTCAGGAGATGGCGAGAATCCGGGAGGCACAGAAAGCAGGCTCAAGTCCCGACCTGCTGCGAAGGATCCAGGAGCTGCGCAACGAATTGAACGAGCTTGAGCAGCAACGGACCGGGCATTGAGTGCTGCCGCCCGTCAGGAGAGCCAGCCGGACCGCGACCTGCTCCAGTACGCCCTGCATCAGGTGGAGCGTATCCCCTCCCGCCTGTCGGACGAGCAGGCTGTTCTGGGTATTCTGCGGATCCGCAAATCGCTCGATCGCGCTGTACGGAACCGTCATGACCCCGTGATCCTCGCGGCGAAGGCGATACGATCCGGGCTGCTTCGCAGCATGATCCTTGCCTCGCTGGTCACCGGGCTCGGGCTCTGGCGTGTACTGGACCGTTTCCACACGCCCCTGCCCGCTCTCGATGAACCGATCACCTTCCTTGTGATCCTGACCCTCGCTTTCCTCCTCGCCTGGCTGCCGCTGCTGATAGCGTTGGTCCGTGCCAGGAAGCTGCGAAACCGTGCAGAGACAAGCGCTGAGATTGACACCACCCCTCTGCTGACGGCCTATGACCTCGCCGTTGTGAAAAAGCTGCTGAAAGGTGAAACACCCCCCCGATGAACACACCCCTGCCCTACCTCGGCGAAATGCTCGCACTTGCCACCGCCCTGCTCTGGGCCGGATCGGTCGTCCTGTTCAAGAAAAGCGGTGAAACCACCGACCCGGTGGCGCTCAATCTGTTCAAGAACAGTGTCGCCTTCATACTGCTGCTGCCCACCATGTGGCTGCTCGGGACTCCCCTGCTGCCGAACCTGCCGCTCAGCAGCTACCTGATTGTCGCGCTGAGTGGGGTGATCGCTATGGGGATCGCCGATTCGCTCTTTTTCGCCAGCCTGAACCGGATCGGTGCTGGCAGGATGGCGGTGATCGAGGCGATTTACTCCCCCTCGGTGATCTTCCTCTCTTTTCTCTTCCTCGCGGAAAGGCTCGCACTTTTCCAGATGGTCGGCGCAGTTGTCATCATCACAGCCATCCTTGTCGCTACGGTGGAAAAGCAGCACAATGGACTGAGTGGACGGTCTCTTCTGCTCTTTACACTGCTCGGGGTGCTCTCGAATGTGCTGATGGCGGTAGGGTTGGTGATGGTGAAGCCAATCCTCGATGCACAGCCGCTGCTCTGGGTGATCGAATGGCGTCTTGCTGGCGGGATTGTCAGTCTGCTGCTGCTGCTCGCCGTGCATCCGAAAAGGGGTCAGATGCTCGGCAGTCTCCGGATTGCCGGGGGACGACGGTACACCCTGCTCGGCTCCTTTTTCGGCGCTTACCTGGTGCTGATCACCTGGCTGGGCGGGATGAAATACACCTCCGCATCCGCAGCATCCGCCCTCAACCAGACCAGTACCGTCTTCACCTTCCTGCTGGCGGGAATTTTCCTCCATGAGGCGCTGAATGCACGCCGTTGGATCGCCATTGCGCTCGCCGTCTGCGGCGCTCTGCTGGTGACCTTCGGGGCGGGGGGATAAGAAGGGACACCGGGACACACTGAAATTCCTCGCGAGCTGCCCGGGCTCGGGAGATGTTCAGGTTCTTGAACTTTTCGTTCGGCCTCCGCTTGTATCCTATTGATAACCATTATATTTATACTCCGCTTGCATCCAAGCCAGCACTGGGGGAGAGCATGCCCGACCTGATGGAAAGCCTGGTTGCAACCATCCTTGACCAACTGGATGAGGTGGTCTTCGTTGTCGATGGCGACGGCGAATTCATCTACGCCAACAACCATGCCGCTGTACGTTTCGGGTTGACCCCCCAGGAGCTTACCGGGCGGAAAATCGCTGAGCTGTTCCCGCCAGACATTGCCGAGCGCCAGCTTCAAAGTGTCAGAAAAGCGCTTGTCACGGAGAGTATCGTCTCGATAGAAAACAGCACCATCATCCATAATGATGTCCGCTGGTTCCGAACGACCCTCTTCCCCATCCACCTCGATGACGATCAATCACTGGTTGCGGCGATCGCACGCGACACCACAGCAAGCCATCTTGCGGAGGAAGCAGCACAGCGGAGTGAAGAGAGGAACCGCTCCCTGCTGGCCGCAATCCCGGACATGATGTTTGTTGTGGACGAAGCGGGCACCTTCCTCGACTACTCCGCAGCCCCCGAGCACTTATCCGCCCTGCCGCGAGACAAAGTGCTCGGTTCGACAATCGGCGAAATCGACATCCTGCTCGGTGACCCCCAGGCGATCCTCGATGCGATTGTCGCCACGATCCGTACCAAGGCAATGAACCTGCTCGAATTCCGTCTCGCCACTCCAAGGGGCACAGGAATCTTCGAAGCACGGATCGTCCCGCATGGTGTCCGTGAGGCGCTGATCATCGTCCGTGATGTCACAGAAACACGTCAGGCTGTTCAGTCCCTTCGCGAATCGGAGGAGTTGAACCGCAGCCTGATCGACACTGCCCCAATCGGCATTCTGTACATCAACGCACAAGGGGTGATTGTTTATGAAAACCCCGCTCTCGCGAAACTGATGGGGGTGCCAGAGGGAACCATTTCTGCCGTAATCGGAATGCGTTACACCGATCTCAACGCTTTACGGGCGATCGGCGGCGACAAGCTCATCGCTCGAGTCCTCGATGGGGAAGTACTGAAAGGCGAAGAGGTCGAGTATATCTCGCTTTATGGGGTCAGGCGTGTGCTTGAGGTTGCAGGCACTCCACTCATTCTCAGGCAGGACTTTGTCGAAGGCGCCCTGCTGCTGATGAAGGATGTCACCGAGTTACGTGACTTGGAGAACCGTTTCATCCAGGCACAGAAGATGGAAGCGATCGGTCGTCTTGCAGGTGGGGTAGCCCACGATTTCAACAATCTGCTGACGGGGATCATAGGCCACGCAGAACTGGCGAGACTGACACTCAGGCCGGAGGACCCCGCCGGGCACGATCTCGAAGAGATTCAGAAAATTGCTGAACGTGCCGGCCTGCTCACCCAGCAACTGTTGGCTTTTGGCAAACGGCAGGTGGTGCAGCCGCGAGTGCTGAATCTCAACGAAGTCATCACCGGCATGGAGGAAATCGCCAAACGGACCATCGGTGAAGATGTTCATCTGCAATTCAACCTCGACAGCGATCTTGGAAACATCTATGCGGACCGTGTCCAGATCGGTCAAGTGCTGCTCAACCTGATCGTAAACGCACGGGATGCCATGCCGGATGGTGGCAAGCTGACCATTGAAACGAGCAACATCGTGGTCGACAATGAATTTGTACGGAGCCACCCCGGCCTGAAACCTGGCAGGCATGCTATCCTGGCAGTCAGCGACACTGGAATCGGTATGGATGAGGAGCTGATTACCCACATATTCGAACCCTTCTACACAACCAAAGAAGAGGGCAAGGGGACCGGACTCGGCCTGTCAACCCTGCATGGGATTGTCTCGCAGAACAGCGGTGCGGTTACGGTTTACAGCGAGGTGGGAAAGGGAACAACCTTCCGGGTTTATCTGCCGAGTGTCTCACGCGAGGTCGAAGGTGAGGAGGCCGCCGCACGCCCGCGAAGCGGACTGGTCGGTCACGAACATATCCTTGTGGTCGAAGACGACGACTCTGTCCGGATCTCCACCACACGCAATCTGAAACTGTTTGGATACACCGTCCATGCTGCCGCGACACCCGAAGAAGCCCTGGCTTTCAGCAGGAACGAGCAGGCGCAGATCGACATGGTTCTCACCGATGTCATTTTGCCCAATGTGAAAGGCCCGGACCTTGTGCGAATGATTCAGGAAATCCGCCCGAATGTTCATGTCCTCTACATCTCGGGTTACACACCCAACGCCATTGTCCACCACGGCCACCTGAGACCGGACATCGATTACCTGCCCAAACCCTTCCGTGCAGAAGACCTCGTTGCGAGGATACGTGACATTCTTGATGCCGGGAAGTAACGGCGGCGTAGCAATCTGTAGTCGAAGCCCTGCGTCAGCGCAGCTTTGGCGGTTCGGTCAGGCCATTGAGGGGTTCGCCCAGGTCTCCTGACCTGACCGAAAGTGCGGCAGGTCTTCGGACCTGCCGCACTGAAGAGAACCTGCCGTAATGGGACAAAAATGACGAGACAATGTACTTGCACTATCCCTCAGAAGCTACGCGCCACCGGGTTACGCGGGTCCTCGCGGTAATCATAGAAGCCGACTCCGCTTTTGTTGCCGAGGTATCCGGCAGCGACCATCTTGCGCAACAGCGGGCAGGGACGGTACTTGCTGTCGCCCAATCCCTCATGCAACACTTCCATGATCGCCAGGCAGACATCATTGCCGATCAGGTCGGCGAGACGCAGCGGGCCCATCGGGTGCGCCATGCCGAGTTTCATCACGCCGTCGATCTCCGCGACTCCGCCCACGCCTTCCATCAGGCAGTAAACCGCTTCGTTGATCATCGGCATCAGGATGCGGTTTGAGACGAATCCCGGGTAGTCGTTGACCAGGATCGGTGTCTTGCCCATCGCCTCCGACAGCTCCTTGACAACAGCGTATGTCGCATCGCTGGTACCCAGGCCGCGGATCACTTCGACAAGCTGCATCATCGGCACAGGGTTCATGAAGTGCATGCCGATCACCTTGTCGGCGCGTTTGGTGTGCGCGGCGATTTCGGTGATGCTGATGGTCGATGTATTGCTCGCGAGGATGCTGCCCTCCGGCACAATCCCGTCGATCTTCTTGAAAATCTCAAACTTGATCTGTGGATTTTCAGTCGCCGCCTCGACTACCAGTTCTCGGTCTCCAAGCGCTGCCATGTCGGTGGTAAAGGTGATGTTCCCGAGCGCCTTGTCGGCGTCCGTCTGGGTCATCTTTTCCTTGGCCACCATCCGGCCGAGGTTCTTCTCAATCGTCCCTTTCGCACGGTCAAGGAACTCCTGTTTCACATCCACCGCCACCACGTCAAGCCCGGTCTGACCCGCCACCTGAGCGATACCGTTGCCCATCGTGCCGACACCGATTACGCCAAATTTCCTGATCGCCATAGCTCTCTATCTCCCCTGTTTTCCTCCCACGGAAACACTGTCACATTTGTTTCGCGGAGGGCTTTGGTCCAATATGCTTGAAAGAATCCCCGGAACAACTGAAATAGTTCAATGATAGGCGCAAATGGCGCACCATCTGGAGATGGAAACAAGCCCTTTTCATCCAACCTATCTACCTGTATAGAAGGCTATTACACCCTCTCGCCTGCGAACCTGCATGAGTGAAATTCCAGACAGGACGGAATTTCACTCGGCCGTTTGCTCCAGTTCTCCTTCGTGAAAAGAATCTCCAATCTGCCCGGAAATCAGAGCATCTCAATCGCAAGCGCAGTCGCTTCCCCGCCGCCATTGCAGAGGCTCGCGATCCCGCGCTTGCCGCCCGTGTCCTTCAGAATGTGCAGCAGCGTGACAAGGATACGCGCACCACTGGCCCCGATCGGATGGCCAAGGGCAACTGCTCCGCCACGGATGTTGACCTTGGACGGGTCAAGCCCGAGCACGTTGTTGTTGTAAATGCTGACCACCGCGAAGGCCTCGTTGATCTCGTAGGCATCCACATCGCCTGTCTGCCAGCCGAGTTTGTCCAGCAGCTTCCGGATCGCACCCTGCGGGGCAGTTGTGAAGTGGAGCGGGTCCTGGCTGAAAGTCGCCCAGCCACGGACCGCTGCGAGGGGCTTTTTGCCATGCGCGGCGGCCCAGTCGGCGTCCGCCACAATCAATGCCGCACCGCCATCATTGATCGAGGAGGCATTCGCCGCGGTGACAGTGCCGTCCTTTTTGAATGCGGGACGAAGGGTTGGCATCTTCTCCGGATTGCCACGGCCCGGTTCCTCATCGGTGTCGATGATCGTGTCACCCTTCTTTCCGGGGATCACGATCGGCACGATCTCCTGCTTGAACAGACCGCCGGTGATCGACTCATTCGCGCGACGGTAGGATTCGATGCTGAAGGCATCCTGAGCCTCACGTCCGATGCCGAACTCATCGGCGCAGGCCTCGGCGCACATCCCCATGTGGTGGTTGTCGTAGGGGTCCCAAAGACCGTCATTGACCATCAGGTCGACCACCTGGCCGTTTCCGTAACGGTATCCATTCCGGGCGTTGGGAAGCAGGTAGGGCGCGAGGGTCATGTTCTCCATCCCGCCCGCAGCGACCACCTTGTTCTCGCCGAGCATCACCGACCCGGCGGCTTCCATCACCGCCTTCAGGCCAGAGGAACAGACCTTGTTGATGGTCCACGCGGATTTGCTGTCGGGAACCCCGGCATACTTGGCCGCCTGACGTGCCGGCGCCTGGCCGGTGCCGCCCTGCAACACCATCCCCATGATCACCTCATCGACATCATCGGGGCCGATGCCCGCCTTGGTGATGGCGTTCTTGATCGCCGCACCGCCGAGCTGCACCGCTGGTATGCTGGCAAATGCGCCGTTGAATGATCCGATCGCGGTCCGTGTCGCGGAAAGAATGACTGCGTCCTTCATCTCTGAAGCTCCTTCGGTATGGGTTTACCTCTATACAATATGGTTTGTTGATCGTTCTTTTCCATCGGGTTCCCAACCAGGTAGTGGTCAGCCAAGGCAAGAGACCAGACCGATCATGTGGCTTTGCCTTCTTTGAATCGGGAGAAACCCGATACTGAAGTGTGGGGCCAACTACTTCAGCTTTTTTGTCTCCTTGACAAAACGGTCAAAATCGCTGGAAGGTTTTTCTGCTTCCAGACGGCGGCGCGCGGTGTCGTACTGTTCATATTCTGCTCGAGCGTGCTGTTCCGCCAGCTCCTTCGAGACCCGCCCGGCATCCTTCAGAATCTCACGTTCGTTCAGATTCAGAAAAGCATCCAGCCGTTCACGCCACTGCTCCATTGTCATCGCGTCGCGACGTTCCGCCATGTCTTCCGCGAAGTCCAGGTACTGGGTGACGATACGGTTCAGGCTGCGCAGTTCTTCCTCGTTCAGATAATTCTTGGCAACCGTAACATCGCCTCGCCTCACAGGCCCGGTGGGAGCATTTTTCCATGTGGTAAGGCCCATGTCCGGCTTCGAGGCATCAGCGCGCTCGTGGATCAACTCCGCCGCCGTGTGGCCATGAATGGCCCAATGGAGCTTGTTTTGAACAGTGGCAAAAAAAGCTCGTGTCTCCTCTGCACTGGGATCATAATCCACACTGGTTGCATAGATGTCGGTGATTTTCTGGTAGAATCGCCGCTCGGAGGCGCGGATGTCGCGAATCCGCTCGAGCAACTCATCAAAATAATCCCGCCCGAGGTTTCGCCCTTCTTTCAGCCGCTCATCATCCATCGCGAATCCCTTGACCAGGTATTCGCTCAAGATGGCGGTAGCCCACTGACGGAATTGCGTACCTCTACGTGACCGGACACGGTATCCGACCGCGAGGATCATCTCGAGGGAGTAGAATTTCAGGTTTCGCTGAACGTTACGACTGCCTTCAGTTTGAACTTGTAAGTAATCCTTACAGGTTGACTCTTCTGATTGTTCTCCCTCTTCGTAGATGTTCCTGATGTGCATGGTGACGTTCTGGGGAGTCGTCTGGTAAAGGTTGGCGATTCCAGCCTGCGTCAACCAAACCGTCTCCTCCGCGATTCGTACCTGCACACGGGTTCGCCCATCCTCTGAACGATAGAAGAGGAATTCTCCGGTGCTGTCACTCGGAATGGGAAGGTCTGACTTCTGTTGATCGCTCATCCACAGATCTCAGTACAGGTCAATCGAGGCAACAGCTCAGTAATAAATTTCCGTCCGGATGTTCCCGGCGGGGTCCATCCAGCGGGGGGTGAAGCCGAGTGGCATCAGCAGGTTCTCCACATCGGTGATCATGCCGCTGTTTCCACAGAGATACACATGTGTATGGCCCGGGTCAAGGGTCAGACCGGTCATCGATGAAAATGCACTCGGATTCACAAGGAGTTCGGGGAGTCTTCCTCGTCTCCCTTGCCAGCCGCTGGTCTCCGGTTCACGTGTCACGGTCGGGAGGTAGACAAAAGTCTCATCCTGCAGGGCGTAATCGCAAAATTCACTGTCGTACCCAAGAACGGGCGCCGTAGTGCCGCTGTAGAGCAGAGCGAGACGTTTCCACCGGCGTGTGCCCGCGAAATTGCGCAGCAGTGAAACAAAGGGGGCAATCCCGCTCCCGGTGGCGCAAAAGAGCAGTTCGGCATCCTCCGGCACACTGTCGAGGGTAAAATGGCCACGACATTCCGGGTCGATGTAGAGACGGTCTCCTTCGTTCAGACGATGCAGCCAGCGGGTCAGTTGGCCGGTATCCACCTTGTTGAAGAAGACCTCCACCTCCGGATCACCCGGTGCGGAACAGATGGAGTAGGCGCGACGCACCATACCATCCTTGACATACTCATCGCCTTGCGGGCCGTCCTCGCCGGGTTCCACACGGGGCAATCCCAGCTCGGTCCACTGTCCCGCGGTGAAGTCGAGCGGTCCCTCGTCATGGCGGCAACGGAAGATGGTGTGATGGCTGCCCAGGTCTAACCGTTGGACAAGTGTCGAGTTGGTCTGCTGCTGTTCCATGGCGGATCTGCTGTTGGGGGTTGACATTGCCGACTGGCAGGAAAGGTACGACCGATGGAGGGCGAATCGCTCGCCTCCGGGGAGTGACCGTCCCTCGTCGCACCGGGCTGTCCCACTCCCTACCTTCTGACATGTTGCGTGCGAACGAAAAAGAGCTGGTCTCCTCGACCCTGATTCATCGTCTTCAACCCCTCTCTCTGCGGGCGAAGCTGGTGGTCGAAGGGTACCTCACCGGCCTGCATCGCAGTCCCTACCACGGATTTTCAGTCGAATTCGCAGAACACCGCATGTACCAGCCCGGCGATCCGCTTCGTCACCTGGACTGGAAGGTGCTCGGCAGAACAGACCGTCATTTTATCAAGCAGTACCAGGAGGAGACCAACCTACGCGCCCACATTCTGCTCGACCTGTCCGGGTCGATGGGGTTCCATTCCGGCGGGGAGGTCAGCAAGGCGGAGTATGGACGGACCCTTGCTGCAGCATTGATCTACCTGCTACTCAATCAACGTGACGCAGTTGGACTCTGCCTGTTCGATACGGCGCCCCGTGAGCTGCTCACACCACGCAGTGCGCTCACCTGGCGTAATGAACTCTGGGCTGCGCTGGAACGTCACCAGCCCGGCGGTGAAACCGCCCTCGGACCGGTGCTGCACAGTGTCGCCGAGCGGCTCAACCGGCGCGGGTTGGTGATCCTCATTTCTGACCTGCTGGATGACCCCGCGGAGATCCTCGCCGGGCTGCATCATTTTCGTCACCAGGGGCAGGATGTGCTGGTTTTTCAGCTCCTCGATCCTCGGGAACTGGATTTCGGGTTCCGTCATGAGAGTCGTTTCGAGGCGCTTGAGACGGGTGAAAGCATCGCCGCCAATCCCTGGCAGGTGCAGGAAGCGTATCGTGATCAGATGGCCGAGTACCTCGAAACGCTACGTTCCGGCTGCGCACGTCACCGGGTGCGTCATCACCTGCTGACCACCGACCAACCCCTCGAAGAAGCGCTGACCACCCTGCTGCTGCACCTCGATCAGCGAAGCTGAAAGCGCACTCAGCGCACGTTACGATGGGGTCCGGGCAGGTCCGAAGACCTGCCCCCGATTATCCACATGGTCTGCGGACCTGGCGGAACGGTCCCGGCGGCAGGTCTCCGCTTCGCTAACAACCTGCCGCAACGGGACGGTCACTCGCAGGTAAGCTCGGCAGACCTGCCGCTACCTGCTTCCATCTGATAACACCGCCCCCAATTCGAGTCCAACGTCTCCCCAAATCCTGACCAGTGCCCCCCGGCTTTGCTACATTGCCTTTCCGGTATCAATGCACGATTCCACACACGGAGACCGTATCATGCGCCGTGCAGCTACAATTGTAAGCCTGTTCTTCCTGGCTGTCTCCTCCCTGTTCGCACAAACAACCGGGTATGGCAACCGTCCCGGTTCACACGCTTTGATCGCGCCGCCCTATGGCACAGTCGCCCACGCGGATCCCACAAGCTCCATTTTTGTGAACCCGGCGGGGATCGGGTGGGATGGCAGCGATGGCATCCTCTTCACTCTTCCCGGCACGACCACCTCAGGCAATCCCCTCTCCAACCAGATGGGCTTTGCATTCAACATGAATAAACTCGGTTTCGCCTGGGAGACCTATGGTCCGAACAAGGGCAGCCGCTACACCCTCGGTTCCGCCGCGACAATTTTTCCTGGTTTTACACTCGGCTCCGCTTTTCACTGGAGCAGCGACTTGGATCGCAGTGAATCCGCGGACATCGGCGTCCTAATGCGTCCCACACGCTGGCTTTCCACCGGGCTGACCATCTCAAACACCTTCGGTAGCCGTATCGGCAATCTGAAGTATGACCCCAGTTATACGCTTGGCCTTGCATTGCGTCCCCTCGGACCGCGCCTGACCCTCACCGCCGAGGCTACCCTCTGGCAGAACGATGTCAACGATTACGGCCAGGCGATCGACCCGACTTTCACTGTCTCCTGGGCAACACCCCTGGGTCTCTCCCTGCGTGGCGGGTATGCCTTCGAGAACGAAATCGCCTTCGCCGGCGCGGGATATACCTTCGGAGTCATGGAAGCCTTCGGTTGGGGCGGCAGTCCAGCCAAAACACCGACCGGCGGGCTTAACAACTCCTACTCAACCACCCTTCGCCTCTCCTCGAAGTGGACACCAACCATCGCCGACCGTCTTGCTCCGCCGCGTGTCGTTGTCATGACCCTGCGCGGCACGATAGTCGAGGAGCAGGCGCCTCCGTCGTTTTTCCGTCAGCCACGGCGCACACTGCTCGCCACAGTCAGCCGGATCGACAAGCTATCACGAGATGACCGTGTCGAGGCACTTTGTATCAAACTCGATGACTTCGCCGCACAGTTCACCGATATCAGCGAGCTGCGTGATGCCCTCCTGCGTTTCCGCAACTCCGGCAAGAAAGTCATGATCTATTCCACACAATACAGCATGGGCTCCCTTTACCTCGCCTCCGGCGCGGACCAGGTGTGGATATATCCGACCGGACGGATCATGATCCCCGGTTTCGGTGGCAGGGCGCCTTTCCTGCGGGGCCTGCTGGAAAAGCTTCACGCTGAACCGCAATTCCTCACTGTCGGCAAGTACAAATCCGCCGCCGAAACCTTCACGCGCAATGAAATGTCCGAACCGGCGAAAGAAGCCCTGGATGCTTATCTGGAAACTCTCTGGCTCGACTGGATATCTGCCGTTGCCGACGGGCGCGGCAAATCCGCCGATGAGGTTATCGCCTGGGTTGATGACGCGATCCACACGGCCCAATCCGCTCAGGAGACGGGCATGGTGGATAAACTCCTCTTCCCGGACCAGATTCGGAACGAAATCAAGCAATACCTGGAGCGGTCATCCCTCTTCGTTCTCACCGAGCAGGTACATTTTAGTACTCCCCTCGCCGACCTCGACTGGCCCGACATGAGTTCGCCAGAAATTGCCGTCGTCTACGCAGTTGGTGAGATACGCGAAGGACGCAGCCGCTCCTCCGGCCTGACCGGAAATGTGATGGGTTCGGAAACTGTGGCCAGCGCCATTCGTGCGGCACGCAAGGACAAGAGGGTCAAGGCAATCGTACTCCGTGTCGATTCCCCAGGCGGGGACGCCCTCGCAAGTGACATCATCGCACGCGAAATTCGTCTCGCCACGGACCGTAGCATCGAAGGTGAGCGTCACATTCCGGTTATTGTCTCCATGTCCGGGGTCGCCGCATCAGGCGGGTACTACATCTCATGCCTCGCGGACACCATCCTCGCACCTGCAGGCTCACTCACCGGATCGATCGGCGTCCTTTCCGGCAAAATTGCTTTTGAAGCCACTCTCGACAGCCTGCTCGGCATCACCTTCGATGGGGTGGAACGCGGGCGTAATGCCGGCATGATGGGTATTAACCCCTGGAATGATGAGCAGCTCGAGATCATTCAGAAGAACATCGACCAGGTCTACAACGATTTCGCTGAGCATGTCGCCGAGGGACGTGGCTTGGAGCGTGAGGAGGTCGACAAGGTTGCCCAGGGCAGGATCTGGTCAGGCAGTGATGCCATCGAGAACCGGCTTGTCGACATCGAAGGCGGCCTGTATGACGCCATCCAGGTAGCCAAGGAGCGTGCGGGCATCCCTCGCGCAAAGATGGTGGAACTTCGCATTCTGCCGCGGATCGGCTTCTCCTTAGCCCCCGGCTTTGCATCCATCCTCGTGGGGGATGAAATCAGTGAACTGCGCAAATGGGCAGCCTGGCAAAAGGAGTTGGAGCGACTCAGCGAACCGGAGGTCCGGATGCTGCTGCCCCTCCATGAGGAGAGCCTGCTGCTGAAATGAAGATTGCCTTCTACGCGACCGGACATGGGTATGGCCACCTGACACGTCTGCTGGCAATCGCCGCGAAAGTCCAGGAGATGGACCCCACAGGCGAGATTCATATCCGCGCTCCCCATCCGGAGCGCATTGTGCGTGAATCGCTCGACCGTGCGCCCACCACCTTTGAGCCGGTGCGTCTCGACATCGGCCTCGTGACCATCGATGCACTGCGTTATGATCCCAGGGCCAGCCTCGAACGATTGTCCTGGCATTATGGCCCCGAGGGGGATGCGCTGGTCGAGGGCGAAGCACGCTGGCTCGAGCGGTCTGGCATTGATGTGGCCCTGCTCGATATTCCCCCGCGCGCCTTTGATGCCTGCCGTCTCGCAGGAGTTCCCGCCTGCGGGTTCAGCAACTTCTCCTGGGATGACATCTGGCGTGACATCGCAAAGGAACATCCCGGCTTCGTCCATTTCGCCGATCTCGCCAGCGAAAGCCACCACTCCTGCGCACGGCTCTTTCGTCCACCGATGCACCTCGGCTTGACAGCATTTCCAGTGGTTGAGGATGTGCCGTTTGCCGCGCGGATTTCGAGCAGGACGAAGGAGGAAATACGTGAACTCCTGGGGCTTGATAACGACAGACGTCCCCTCGTGCTTCTCGCTTTCGGGGGTGCGGGAATGGAGTCGCTGCCTCTGCCGGAGCCGGGGCTCAGCGACGAGTTCCTGTTTGCCGTGACGCCGCCGATCGCTGACCCGGTTGACCCGTTTCTTTATTTCGATGGTGATCGTCTCGAAAGTGCAGGCATCCGTTATCATGACCTCCTGCGCGCGGCGGACATCGCGATCAGCAAGCCGGGGTACAGCACGGTTGCTGAGGCAGCCGCCAACCAGACAGCCCTGATCCTCACCGAACGGCATGGCTTCATCGAAGGGCCGGTCATCCTCGAGTATGCCCGCCTTCACCTGCCCGGCGGGTACATCAGCAATGACGATCTCTTCCACGGGCGATGGGGGGCAGTCCTTCATGATGTTCGCGAGCGGATGCCCTTCGATTTCAGCGGTATCCGCTGTGATGGTGCGGAGAGGGTCGCCAGACGGCTGCTGGAGGAATTCAACTGAGGCTTGCAGGCTTCGCCCGTTACGGCGACAGCACAAGACATTGTGAATCGAATACTGAATCATGGCAGTACACTCGCCAGCCCTGTAATTCGTATACTGTCCCCGACATTTCGAGTGGTTCAACCACGAGCAACCGCATGAGCTTCACCGGCATCCGACAGCTTTCCCCCTGGCGTACGGTCGTCTCGATCGCACTGCTCGCCCTTCTGTTTGTCGGCTGTGCCTCTCTCCTCCCGTCTGCGAAACGCGACACCCGCCACCTGCCTGTCGCAGCGCTGTTGGATCTGCAACTGGTTGCTCCTCTTGAGGCTGCTGGCGCCACGGTCAGTATCGCCGTGACACAGATGGACGGCACTCCCCTCTACCTTCATGACCCGGACCGACTGCTGATCCCCGCGTCGGTGCAGAAGCTGTTTGTTGCAGCCGATGCCCTGGTTCATCTCGGTGCCGATTTCCATTTTGATACCCATTTTTATACCAATAGCCTGCTCACCTCGGATGGCCTGCTGGAGGGCGACATCATCGCCGACGGCTGTTGGGACCCTTCACTCTCAGGCGACCATCCCGTGAGTGGATGGCCCTGGGCATCGTTTGACCGTTTCGCGCAAACCCTCGCCGACCAGGGGGTCCGCGAGATCGGGGGCGGTATCCTTGCACGGGGCCGAATCTTCATCCCGGACGGCTGGGAAGTGTCGGACCTGATGGAAGGCTATGCCCCCGCGATAGCCGAATTCTGCTGGAATGACGGTCTCGTTACCAGTTATGCCGGGGATGTGGCCGGTTCCCTTTTCTGGCGTATCTGGCCGGACCCGGTGTACTGGAGCGGCGATCACCATGAGGCGCGTCTCTTTCCGCCTCCGGACACGAAGCAGGGACCTGCCACCCCGCCAGAGAACCATCCCCTCTGGCCAGGAATGAACCGTCTGCGTATGACTCCCGCCCCCGACCCGCGTCTGCTGGCGGCGGATGCCCTGCGTTCCGCCCTGGAGGAGGCGGGGATTACGGTCGCCGGGCAGTGCCGGGTACTGCCGGAGGATTCTTCTGAAACTGGCGAGTTGAGCCTTCTTTACACGCACACCAGCCCACCCATGCACCGCCTGTTGCGGAACATGCTCGTTTACAGCAGCAACCCCTGGGCGGAGATGATCCAGGCGAGTGTCGCGGTGCAGGTGGGGGAGGACCCTCTCGGACCGCCCCATTGGCCCGCCGCCCTCGATTCGCTCGGAATCGACCGTCGTGAGCTACGGGCCAGCGATGCCAGCGGGCTGTCACGAAAGAACAACCTCTCGCCGAACACCATCCAGGAGTTGTTGTTTCGTTCCTATGCAACTTGGGGCGAGGAGTGGCTCGACCTGATGCCTCGCGCAAATGAACCCCGTTCCACCCTGGCGGGGAGGATGGCCGGATATGAAACGGAGATCGCCGTAAAAACCGGTTCACTCAGCCGTTGCCGGAGTCTCGCGGGGTACATCCTAAGGGATGGCGCACCGCACCTCGTTTTCACCATCATCCTGAACAACGCTCCCTTCGACCCGAATCCCCTGCTCGATGATTGCCTGATCGAGCTGGCTGAGTGGGCGAAACACGAATCCAGGCAGGAGGCTGGGCACTGACATGTTGTTCGCTCTCTTCGGCAACCGTGTGAAACCACGCAGGTTCAGCTATGTTCCGCGCTTTTACGACCCGGAAAAGGAGCGTGACCGCAGGGATCGACTGCAGTTCAGGGAGAGTGCGTGGCAGAAGAAGCGCGCACAAATGACACGGGGAATGAATCCCTTCTTTCTTGCCCTGCTTGCGATTGTCATGGCCGCGTTGATCTACACCCTTCACCAGGAGACTGGGCCGATCCGTCACATGGAAGAGGTACAACTCACCCCCGAGGATGCCGTGCCCAACCCAGGCGCAGCGGAGGGAGCGACCCCTTGAGCGGCAAGCCGACCGGACAGGACCCTCCCGCTGCACCCGGCCTGCATCCGCCGGGCACGGAACCACTGCTGCCGCGCGGCACGATCTTCGTACTGCCGGAAGGTGTGGCCAATCGAATCGCGGCCGGTGAAGTTGTCGAACGCCCCGCATCCGTGGTCAAGGAGCTGATCGAGAACGCCCTCGATGCCCACGCCACCCATATCACGGTATCCGTCCGCAAGGCTGGACTCGAGGAACTGCTGGTAGCCGACGACGGCTGGGGAATGGACGAGCAGGATGTCGTCACCGCCATGCGTCGGCACGCCACGTCCAAAATCCATGACGCCGAGGATTTGCAGCACATCCTGCATCTCGGCTTTCGTGGCGAAGCGCTCCCCTCGATCGGTAGCGTGGCGCGTCTCGAAATCGTCAGCCGACGTGAAGACCGGGATTCTGGCGTTCGGTACCGTGTCGAAGGCGGCGAAGTGCATGCCCCGGAACCCGCCGCACGTGAACGAGGCACCACAGTCCGAGTCCGTTCGCTCTTCTACAACGTCCCGGCAAGACGCAAGTTTCTACGGACCCCCGCCACGGAATACGGGCAAGTGGTCCGTGTCTTCAAACGCTACGCGCTCGCTTATCCTGACATTTCCTGGGAGTTGCTGCGCGAAGAGGATATTGTCTTCTCCCTCGCTGCAACCAATCTCCGCGACCGGATTGCCCAGCTGTTCGGCAAGGATACCGCATCCGATCTGCATGATGTGGAAAGCCGGTCCGGGGACATCTTCATCGGCGGTGTGCTTGGAGGGACTTCGCTGCTGAGACGGTCCCGCGGCGATCAGTACCTCTTCATCAACCGTCGACCCTTCCTGAGCAATGCTTTACATCATGCCGTGGTCAATGGTTTCGGACCCCTGATCGAACCGGGGCAGGTCCCCTTCTATGTGCTGAATATGCGTCTCGCGCCGGAAGAGTTCGATGTGAATGTCCACCCCGCAAAGCATGAGATACGCTTCCGTGACGACAGCCTCGCTTACCGTGCGATCCTTGTCGCGGTGCGAAATGCCCTTGGCCTTGCGGTGAAAAGCGGGGACGCGCCGGTCCGTGCTCCCTTTGCCAATGCCCAGCAGCGACAGGAGCAGGAGAGGCACCATCTCTCCGGCACACGCGAGCTTGAGCTGCTTTTTGGACGTCCCCCGGAATCACGGCCAGCGAAAAGCGAGCCGCCGACATCCTTCGGCTCCGGGCCAACGGTTCAGACGGAGCCTGGTTTTCCTGCGGAGGAAACGGGCAGACCATCTGCATTGCCAGCACCTGCAGGCCGCACGCCAGCACCCGTCCCGCCACCCCCGCGCGCTGGGGAGAAGCTGTTCCAGCGTGGCGCCAAGCTGCATGAGGAGCACGAGGGTTCGGACGGCGGTTTCGCTGCCACCTTCTCGCAGGCTGCGCCCATCGAAGCGGAATCCGGTGAAACCTTCCTGCATGACGCCACCGACGCCGCCGGCACCGCGCAAGCGAGTGGAGAGCGCGTCAATGTCTGGCAGGTGCACAAAACCTACATCCTTTCCCAGACTAAAAGCGGGCTGGTGATCATCGATCAGCATGTCGCCCACGAACGCATCCTGTTCGAGAAAGCCCTCGCCGCCATGCGTAACCGTGCCTGGTCTGGCCAAAACCTGCTTTTCCCCACCCAGGTCTCCCTCGACCCGGAGGATTCAGCACTTCTGGAAGAGATCGCCCCGACCCTGGCAAAAGTAGGGATGGTTGTTGAACCTTTTGGCGGCAGGGAGTGGCTGATTCGCAGTGTTCCCGCCGGGTTGCGTGTCCGAAGTGATGAAAAGCTGCTGCGGGACATCCTCTCCGATTACCGCGAGGAGCACCAGGTACGGATGGAGCCTGAAGAAAGTCTCGCCGCAACCTTCGCCTGCAAAGCGGCGATCAAGGCGGGCGACCTGCTGAATCGTGACGAAATGAACGCCTTGATCGACGAACTCTTCACCACTGAGTACCCCTTTGTCTGCCCGCATGGACGACCTGTTGTGGTCAACCTGACCCTGAGCGAATTGCATCGTCTTTTCGGACGTGAATAACCAGGAGCGGGATAGATGCCTCAGACCCCTCCCCTGCTGGTGATCGTCGGACCAACCGCCTCCGGGAAAACCGCTCTCGGTGTGGAACTTGCCAGACAGGTGCAGGGCGAAGTCATCTCCGCCGACAGCCGCCAGGTTTATCGTTTCATGGACATCGGTACCGCCAAACCCACCCTCGAGGAGAGAGAGGGTGTGCCCCATCACGGTTTTGACATCGTCGACCCGGACACCTCCTGCAGCGCGGGCTGGTTTGCAGAGCAGGCGAGGCGATGGATCGAAGAGATTCAGGCACGGCGAAAGTGGCCGATCATTGTCGGAGGAAGCGGACTTTACCTGCAGGCGCTGATCGATGGTTTTTTTGATGGGGAAGACATCCGTGACGAGGAGATTCGCGCCGAACTGGATGAGCGTCTGCGGGTTGATGGACTGGAGACGCTGTACCGTGAGTTGGAGAGGCTCGACCCCATCTACGCGAAAAAAACCCTGCCGAACGACCGACAACGCATCCTGCGAGCCCTCGAGGTAAGCCTTGCCAGCGGTCAACCCTTCAGCGAGCTGCACAACCGACCGAGGAACCCACTGCAAATACCCGCCCTCTGGTTCGGTCTGAATTGGGAACGCAATGAGCTGTACGCGCGAATCGACTCAAGAGTTCATCGCATGCTCGACTCCGGCCTGATCGCCGAAGTCCGTAGCCTGCTCGATCGTGGGTATGGTGGGGCGAATGCGTTGAAAAGCGTGGGGTACGAGGAGATCATCGACTGGATCGAAGGGAGGATACCTTCGCTTGAAGAGGCGGTGGAAGCCATCGCCACAAACAGCAGACGTTATGCAAAACGGCAACTCACCTGGTTCCGACGCGATCCACGCATTACCTGGCTGGATACGAGAAACACCACCACCTGGCTTGCAGAACAGATCATGCGGAGGGCTGGTTCACAGTCACCCACCCCGCCGGGGGAGTCCGCCAGTCGGAGTTGAAAAGCGCGGCATTGGCGTCGGGAAAGGTGAGATTCTCCAGGTCGGCGGGCTGAATCCAACGCCACTGCATCACGCCGATCGCCTGCGGCTGGCCACCCTGGTAGCGGGCGTGCAACCCGATCAGAGTGACACGGATGTTGGGATAGTCCCAGGTTACGCGTCCGAATTCAGGCCCCGCCTCGACCTCAATTCCCAGCTCTTCGCGAATCTCACGGACCAGCGCAACCGCAGGGGTCTCGCCCCGCTCCAACTTCCCACCCGGCAACTCCCACTTCCCTCCATGTGACCCTCCGAGAGGACGCTTGGAGATGAGCAGCAATCCATCATACCGCCAGATCAGCCCGGCAGCTACCTCGATGTGCGGGAGTTCGTTCATCTGGACAAACTAAGAAAAAATCAGTGACAGTTTCTAATTAATTAATGAGAGACTGTCACTGATTTCTCCCCTGATCCAAGCTCAGAGTATCCCAGGTACGAGCACTCGCAAACCGCCCAGTTATATTTCAAACCTTAGCTAAAACACAGAATTACAGGCAGAATATCACGACGTGCTCGAACAAGCCAATGTGTTGTTTCACGCCAGAAAATCAGTGACAGTTTCTAATTAAAAAAAGAGAGACTGTCACTGTTTTTTGCGCGGTTGGGAAAAAACGCCCCGATCCGCTGGGATGGCGGATCGGGGCTGTCTTGCAGGCTCGGGACCGAAGTCCCGTTCATCCGGTTACATATTCTTGTAGATGTACTTCACCGGACGTTTCTTCATCTCCCACTCGCCCTTGTCCTCATGCCAGGTGGCATTGACGAATGCGAGCCAGTTGTCCTCATCCATCTTCGGGGTGTCAGCGCGGAAGTAGTAGCCCGGCCAACGGGTCTCTTCACGATAGAGAACCGTGCGGACATGCACTTCGGCCTGCCACAGGCGATGAATGTTTTCCCAGACACGCATCAGCTCGTGAAGGTCTTCCGCCGCCAGGTTCTCGGCATCTTCACGGAGCATTGCGAGCAACTCAAGCGCACGATCCAGCATCTTCTTGTTGGTAGTGAACTGAGCACTCACACCACCAGCGTACTCGTCCATGATCTTCTGCAGACGGAACATGAACATCTTCGGACGCATGTATGCCGGGTTGATGTCCGGATCGGACGACATTGCGTGGTTTTCATCCCAGACCTTCAGCGGCTTCAACAGTTTCTCTTTCAGCGCATCGATCTGAGCCTGGTCCACGTTGAGCTGCGTGGGGTTGTCAACGATGTAGGCAATCGCGGCTTTCGCGGCGATACGGCCTTCCGCGTGCGATCCGGAGGAGAACTTGTGACTGCTGGCGCCGGAGGCGTCACCCGCGCAGAAGAGGCCGGGAACGGTCGACATGTTGCAGTAGCCCCAGAAGTACTCGTCCTTCGTATCGGAAGTCTGGATGTCTTCCGGTCCGGAGACCCAGCAGCCGCTCGCGCCGGAGTGCGACCCGATGAAGTAGGGTTCGGCGGCAGCGATTTCCGAGGCCTTCTCTTCCGGCTGAACATTGCTGGCAGCCCACAGCAGCGCCTGCGAAATGGTCATGTCGAGGAAGTCTTCCCACGCTTCCGACTCGAGTTCCTTCATCTTCTTCTTGTAGGCCTTCTCGTCATCCTTCAGCTCATCGGCGATCTTCTGGATCGCTTCTTCGGTGCGCATGAAGATCGGGCCTTTGCCTTCCATCACATCGAGCATGCCGAGGTAGTTACGAAGGTTTGCCGGGATCGGTTTCACCTTGCCGTAGGGTACCCAGTTCTCCAGCTCCGGCTTCCTCTCGACCATGTACTCACCACCCATGGCGTTGGTCGCACGGGACTTGAAGAGCAGGAACCAGGCGCCCACCGGGCCGTACCCATCCTTGAAACGCACGGGGATGAAACGGACTTCCTGGCAGGTCTGTTCGGCGCCGGCCTTCAGTGTGAAGTAGGTCGAGGAGCCGGTGTTCCAGGGCGGATACCAGGCACGTCCGAGACCTTCACCGGTGCTGCGGGGTTTGAAGATGTGAACCGCGCCACCCATGCCGACGAGGACCGACTTCGCCTTGAAGACATAGAACTTCTCTTCACGTGTGCTGAAACCGACCGCACCGGCGATCTTGCCATCCACCATCAGGGGCTCGACGATGAAGACACGCTCGTAGATGTTGTCGTTCCCGATGGCATTCTTCGCGGCTTCCGCGACAACCACCTTGTAGGACTCACCGTTGATCATGAGCTGCCAACGGCCTTCATGCACGTAGTTGCCGGCCTCGTCCTTCCAGATCGGCAGGCCCCACTTCTCGAAGAGGTGGACAGTGCTGTCCACATGGCGGGCGATGTTGGCAACGAGGTCTTCACGGGTGATGCCCATCAGGTCCTGGCGGACGTAATCGACATAATCCTTGACCGTGTTGTTGCCACTCTTGAGATCGACATACTGGTTGATGGCCGAAAGCCCCATCGCGACGGCGCCACTGCGATCCATGGCCGCTTTGTCAACGAGGGTCACCTTCAGACCATGCTTCTTGGCCCAGTACGCAGCTTCGACGGCCGCGCCGCAGGCCGACATGCCACCGCCGACGATCAGGAGATCGGTTTCGACAGTGACCGTTTGGAATTCCTTCACGGGTCTTTCCTCCTCTGCGTCCTGGTTACTTGTTCAACATGTAAAAGTCGGTTTCCACAGATTCGGGCTCGGTGAAGAGCATCGGGCTGCGCAGATCGCCGTCGCCTTCGTTGTACCCACCGCTGGGTACCGCCGTGCCTTCTTCTGTCGTCCGGATCGGGAACTTGAAACGCTTGATGTTGCCATTCCGGAATTTCACTGTCCACATGATGCTGTCGCTGCCGCGCATCGGTGTGACCGATGCTCCCATCGGGACGAAGTCGGCGTAGCCGCGCACCTCGATCGCCTGCACCGGGCAGATCTTCACACAGTTGTAGCACTCCCAGCAAAGCTCCGGCTCCCGGTTGTACGCCTTCATGAGATCCTTGTTCAGGGCCATGAGGTCGTTCGGGCAGATGTGCTGGCAGGCGGTTTTGTCCAGCGCCTTGCAGCCGTCGCACTTGTCCAGGATCACATAGCTTGGCATGGACCCTCTCCTTCTGTAACGTGGGAAGCTCCCCCCCCACATGGTTCATGGAACTGACTGACTATGCAGCTTCTGGTTATGTTTTGTTGCTGATCCGACGGGTCACTCGGCCCGGCGGATGATCGGTCGGGTCGAAAGACCAGGCCGATCCTTGCTTCGCTTGTCGAACGGTTGTCGAAACCGGGGCTGAACCTCAGCGGCAGGGCCGCAAGCTCGCTGCCCAATACTCGCCAACCCCTCTTTGGCTACTTGTGTGCCGTTTTGGAATCCATCCCCTGACTGGCACGATGTTCTTTGATCTCGACTTTCTCGTCGAGTTCCTGGTAGTATTTCACCAGGATTTTCAGCACCTCGGGACGGCTGAACTCGGCCGGGATCTGATCCACCTGGTTTTCCGAGAGCATCTTGCGCAGCTTGGTGCCGGAGAGGAAGAGACGATCTTCCTTCGGGTGCGGGCAGGTCTTCATCGAAGCCATGCCGTTGCACTTGTAGCACCAGAATGTCCAGTCGATCTTGAGCGGCTGGCACTGCAACGCGCCCGGCCACAGTTCGTCGAAAATGTCCTGCGCCTCGAAGGGACCGTAATACTCCCCTACACCTGCGTGGTCACGTCCGATGATCATGTGGGTACAGCCGAAGTTCTGGCGGAATAGCGCATGCAACAGTGCTTCGCGCGGCCCGGCGTAACGCATGTCGAGCGGGTATCCGCCAGCCACGACACGATCTTTCACGAAGTAACCTTCGACGAGTGTGTCGATGCAGTCGACACGCACTTCCGCGGGGATGTCCCCAGCTTTCAACTTGCCGACAAGGCTGTGGATGTAGATGCCGTCCATGACTTCGTTGGCGATCTTTGCCAGATACTCATGGCTGCGGTGCATCGGGTTGCGTAATTGAAGCGCCGCGATGGTTTTCCAGCCACGTTTCTCGAATTCGGCACGCGACTCGGCGGGACGCTGGTAAATCCCCTTGAACTCTGTCGGGAAGGGGCCTTCGGAAAGAACCTTCACCGGTCCGGCGAGGTTCACTTCCTTCTGCTCCATCACCATCTTCACACCGGGATGCTCGAGATCAGTTGTCTTGTAGACATGCTGGCATTCAAGGGCCTTGTCGATGGTGTACTTCTCCTCGACAAGCATTGTCGCCATGATCTCGCCATACTCTTCGCTGTAAAGCGCCACTTCCTCGCCGACCTTGATCGAGGAGGCAAGTTTTTTGTCCGCGGAAAGGGTGACCGGGATTGGCCAGAAGGTGCCGCCATAGGTTGGCATCTTCATCTTCTCACAGACACTCTTCCAGTCCTTCTTGCCCATGAAACCGCGTAGTGGGGTGAAACCACCGATCCCCATCATGATCAGGTCACCGGATTCACGGCTTGAAAGGGGGACCTGCTTGAGCCCCTTCGCCTTTTTCAGCTCCGCCGTCCGCTTCGTCCCTTCAAGCAGAAGGATGGTCAGCTTTTCGCTGCCATGCGGCGGGATCAACTTGGACTTCATCTTGCTGACTCCCCTTGCATGTGAAACTGTGAACGATCTATTGACTTGATAGTGAAGTAGTTCACAAACCTGCCGCGCCACCGGATGGCCTTCGCCATCCGGACCCCCCTGCGCGCGGCTGGCTGCACAGAGCAACGTACACTGCTTCCCTCATCTCTCAGGCTTGGAGCCTGACGATACACCCACTCCTGAATCCTGAATCAGCTTCAAGCAGACAGGAGCTAAAACTCTTTGAAGGGGTTCGGCCCCATCTCCTCGATCTCGTCGGCGTAATCATTGATGATCTTCACCGCCTCCTGCCACTCATCGATCGCCACCGATTTTATCTGGACTCGTTCCATCTCGAGCATCATCTGCTTGAGTTTTTCTTGCACGTTATCCATCCGGTACTCGGCCAGCTCGCTTCCCTTGACAAAGTGACACTGGTAGTCATCGCCATGTTTGCAGCCAAGCAGCAGGATGCCGTCGATCCCCGCATCGAGACAGTTTGTGATCCAGATCGTGTTGACCGAACCGAGGCATCTAACCGGGATAATCCTTACCCAGGGGCTGAGTTGCAGCTTCCGGCGTGCCGCGCTTTCAAGGGCGGGCAAAGCATCGTTCTCGCACATGAAGACGACAATCCTCGGTTTCTCCTCGGATTCGTCCGGCACTTCGATGCCCTTGATCATGTTGTTGCCCATCGCCACGGAGTAATTCTTGAAGCTGACGATACGTTCCGGGCAGGCGCCCATGCAGGTGCCGCAACGGCGGCAACGCGCGATGTTCGGCTTTGGTGTCCCCTTTTCATCCTCATCCAGTGCGCCAAAGGGGCAATCCTCGGTGCAGCGTTTGCACTGAGTGCATCGCTGCAGGAAGAATTCCGGGTAGGAGAGGTCGCGTGACCGTGGATGCAGTGTTTCGCCCTTCGCAGTCATCTCGAGCGCTTGGACCGCCTTCAATGATGCGCCGTTGGCGTCCATCGCCGCCTGTGCCATGTCCATCGGGGCACGGACTGCGCCGGCCGCGTAGATCGCGGTTCGGCGGGTTTCGTAGGGGAAACAGATAAAGTGGCTGTCCGGGAAACCGTATTTCAGGGTTGGCAGGTCTGTGCCCTGACGGTAGGTCAGGTTGAGGATCTTCGCGCCGACTTCCGCACCGGAGGCCATTTTTTTACCGTCGGCGGTCGCCCCGCTGTCGCCCTCGACCGGCGCATCGGGGAGCATCTCCTCGCCTTCGCCATCGAAGATGCCATCCTCGACACGTGTCGTCGGCACCATGCCTGTCGCAAGGACCAGCAGCTCGGCCGTGATCGAAATCTTGTCGCCAAGCAGTGTTTCATCGAGATCGACCCGCAATGCGCCGCCGGTTGTCTCCTCGACCTTGACCACCTCTCCCTTGGTCAGGAAAATGCCGGGGTCATCCTGCGCCGCCTGGTAGAAAAGTTCGTACTGCCCCGGCGTCCGGATGTCCTTGTAAAGGATGAAGACCTTGGTCTCGGGATACGCTGCACGGATCTGCATCGCGTGCTTCAGGCTCGCACGGCAACAGACACCGGAACAATAGGGCAGATGCTCCTTGTCACGGCTCCCGGCGCACTGGATCATCGCCACACTCGCCGGGGCTTTGCCATCGGCGGGACGGACCAGTTTGCCATCCTGCAACATCTGCTCGAGCTTGATGTTGGTCACGACATTGGGTGCGCCCCAGCCGAGATGGGTGAGCCGTTTCGGGTTGTAAGGACGCCACCCTGTCGCCTGGATGATCGAACCAACTGTCATCTCGCTGCCAGGCGTGCCGCCATTGCGAAGCTGGACCTGGAAAGCGCCCGGCTCGCCCGAGATTTTGGTGACCTGATGTTTCAACAGGAGCTGGATATTCGGTTCGGCCTCTACCTCTTCGATCAGCTTCGCAACCGTGGTGTCCGCCAGTTTGTCATAGGGGGGACGTGTCGGGAATGTCTGGCTGAACCTGCTGCCCCAGCCACCGAGCTTCTCCTCCTTCTCCACCAGCACAGCCTTGATCCCGGTACGCGCCACATTGAGCGCCGAACGCATCCCGGCGACCCCGCCACCGACCACCAGCACACTCTTTTCCACCGGGTTCACCGAAGCCTCGGCCGGGTTGATGTGCTTCGCCTTTTCCACGGCCATCTTGACCATGTCCTCGGCGAACATCTGGGTATCTTCGTCCTGTGGCGGGTGCATCCAGACCGCCAGGTCACGCAGGGGAACCTGGTCAACCATCACCTCCGGCCCGAAATCGTACAGGGCGGGGTGGAGACGTTCCGAACGGTCCAGCACCACGACCCGATTGAGTTGATGCTCGGCGATGTCCGCACGGATCAACTCGACCCCTTCAGGGCTCGAGATGTGCGGATGCACCTTGAACAGGGCCGCCTTCGCCTCTTTAATCGCCGCGTTTTCCAGCTTCGTGAGGTCGAGAGCCTGGGAGATCTCCTCGTCGCCCGCGCAGTACACGCCTACCTTGATCGTCTGCTCCGACATCTCAGGACCTCCTCGCCATCTGCAGCGCCTTCATCGCCGCCCCGGTCGCATCCTGGAGGGTCTCAGCGACCGCCAGGGGACGTACCGCCGTGCCCACACCGTAGATTCCTGTCGCCTCATCGGTCTGCACGATGAAGCCGTACTCGTCCAACTCGACCGACGGAACCGGTTTTTCCAATGCTGTCGCCGGCTGCATGCCGGTGGCGAGCACGACCAGGTCCGCTTCAACCGTCTCCAGGTTGCCAGTAAGCGTATTCTCGGCAGTGACCTTTAAGCCGCCCGAACGCTCGACCTTGGCGACCTTGCCACGGTGCAGGTGGATGGTGGGATCTTCCTGACGCGCCTGGTAGAAGTCCTCCAGACGGCCCGGGGTGCGAACATCGATGTAGAACATATGAATCGCAGCATCCGGCAATTTGTCACGGACATACGAGGCCTGTTTCAGGCTCGCCATGCAGCAGACACCGCTACAGAAAGGCAGGTGGTCACGGTCACGGCTCCCGGCACACTGGACAAAAGCAACCGTTTTGATCTCCTTGCCGGAGGGTGCCATCAGCTTTCCGCCGGTCGGACCATTCGGTGCGGAGAGACGTTCAAACTGGACATTGGTGATGATGTCCGGATCGGTTCCGTAGCCCAGCAGGTCGAGCTTGCTGGCATCGTAGGGCACCCAACCAGTGGCGAGCGCGATGGATTTTGTCGTGTAGGTAATCGTCTCTTCTGTCATTCCGAGATCGACTCCGCCATCGGGGCATCCCTTCGCCCATTCGACAAAAGCGGGGTCTTTCACAGCACGCTCGTCGACCGCCCAAAGCGCGGGGAAAGCGTTTTCCGCGGGGTAGTAGAGCGCCTTGCGCTTGTTCAAACCGTAGTTGAAAGGATCGTCCAGCTCGACCGGGCAGCTTTCCGCCCAGGTGCTGTAATCGCCTGCATCAGGTTTCACATAACGGGGTTTGACCTTCAGTGTAACCGTGTAAGCGCCTTCGCTCCCCTCGACCTTCTCGACGGAGGTCAGGGTGTGGACCTGGATGCGCTCGTTGTCACGGAGACGGCGGAAGTTGATCTCGAGTCCGCAAGCGGGTGGGCAGAGCTTCGGGAAGTAATGGTGGAAACGTGCCACTCGTCCACCGAGGGTGGGCTCTCGTTCGATCAGTGCTACCTGAAGACCCGCTTCAGATGCCTCGATCGCCGTTGTCAAACCGGCAATCCCGCCACCGACGACCAGCAGATCAACATCCCGGGCTCCAGCTCCCCCGCCATCTTCACTCATTACGATCCCCCTGCACGAAGACTGGAAACAACTCTCGTCCGCCGCCCTGATACTGTCGAACCAGGCAGCTTTGCCCTCTGCCCGCTGGCGATTGCCCCTTGGCCTCAGGTGCATCAATCACAGGAAAGGGCACCATGCACGTTGCCCTGAGCCACTTTCGGACGGCTATCCACTATTGCGCATCGATGTGGCTGATGGTCCACAAATGACCAGACAGGCCTTTGAATGCACCTGCTACGTGAAAGGTTTCACACGGGAAGGGATTGAAAGAGAAGCCCCGTTACGATGAGGCTTCCTGGGAATGACGTTCCGACTGCCGGGCAGTGAAAAATGAATATTCCTGAAATAGACACGGGTTCAGTCGTTCAACATCCGACTTCGCCCCCCAGAGTCGGTTCATCGGCCGCAGCATGAAACCGCAATTTCAGCCGCACCCCCCACACCGATTGTGAACCATTGCAAAAGTAGAGCATCCGTTTCCCGGAGTCAAGCGGATAGGCAACCCTAACTTGCTGTAAAACGAAGGTTTTGCAACTGCGATGGACTCGCGCGAGAGACCCACTTTGTACCATCTCTTCACAAGGTACTGTCTTATCAATTCTTAGATGAGCGAAACTCCCCGCAAACTTGTTCAAACTCGAGCAGAGCAGGTGTGGTCTCCTGGAGTCCGAGCCGTCCGCAGGTGACAGATACTCAAAGCTCTGCACAACTCTTACAGCCGGATCCTTTACCACATCTGAACTGTTGTTGCAGGTCTTAGGACCTGCCCGACCATCGCTCGCGTTTCGCAGAAAAAGATCACCTGCGCAGGGATGAACTCACCTTTAATCGAAGCGAGTTGAAGACCACCGTAACACTCGAGAATGCCATCGCCGCGGCGGCCATTGCCGGATGAAGCTGCTGTACCCCCTTCGGCAGTCCATCGAAAAGCGCCAGCAGCCCAGCCGCGACAGGAATCAACGCCACATTGTAGGCGAATGCCCAGAAGAGATTCTGGTGAATGGTCCGCATCGTGACCCGTGATAGACGCACAACCCGGCCCAACCCTGCAAGTTCGCCGCTCATCAGGGTGACCGCAGCCGTCTCGACCGCCACATCGGTTCCACCGCCGATGGCGATCCCCACATCGGCACGCGCCAATGCCGGAGCGTCGTTGATCCCATCGCCCACCATCGCAACCCGGCGTCCCGACTCCTGTTCACTCCGCACCACCTCTTCCTTCCCTTCGGGCAGAACGTCCGCAATCACACGTGATATCCCAATCTCGTCAGCAACCGCACGTGCCGCACGGCTGTTATCGCCAGTCACCATAACCGGTTCGGTCCCAAGCTTTTTCAATTCATCGACAGCTTGCCCGACACCAGGCTTCAGCTCATCGGCAGCGGCGATCCAGCCAAGCAATACACCTCCACGCTCAATCGTCATCACGGACTTCCCCGCCTGATACAAGGCCTGCAGAGTTTCGAGCTGCTCGCTGTCGAGGAGGTCCGCGTCCGGTTTCAGAACACGCACCTCCTCTCCCGCGACCCGGGCACGGATGCCAATTCCGGGTAGAACATCATGGCTCTCGGGGATGCCAAACTGGATGTCGCGTTCTTTGGCGGAACGGATCACCGCCAGTGCGAGGGGATGTTGGGAGGGTTGCTGGGCGGTGGCGGTGACACGCAGCAACTCCTCTTCGCTGACGCCGGGCATTGTTTTCAGATCGGTCACCACCGGCCTGCCACGTGTCAATGTCCCGGTTTTGTCCAGCAGGATGGTGCCGAGTCGTCCCGCCGCCTCGACAGCTTCGGCGTCACGAAACAGCACACCCTGCCGGGCGGCGATCCCCATCCCCACAGTCACCGCGGTGGGTGTCGCCAGCCCCAGCGCACAGGGGCAGGCGATCACAAGTACCGCCACCATACGGATGATGGCGGTCTCGAAAGAACCGCTCAAGCCCCACCAGAGAAGAAGGGTGACGAGTGCGATCACCACGATTACCGGCACAAAAACAGCGGAGATCCGATCCGCGATCCTCTGGATCGGTGCTTTGCTCCCCTGCGCCTTACGGACAAGTGCGACAATTCGTGCCATGGCGGTGTCGCTCCCGACCCCCGTGGCACGGACACGCAACGACGAGGTGAGGTTGATGGTGCCGCCATACACCGCGTCTTCGGTCCCCTTGTCGACCGGCATCGATTCTCCGGTCAGGGCGCTCTCATCCGTGGAGGAGTCGCCCTGCACGATCACGCCATCCACGGGAAAAACCTCGCCGGGACGTACCAGGACAAGGCTGCCCTCCTGGACCATCCCCACCGGTACCGTGCGTGTCGTGCCATCCTCGTCGACCAACACAGCCGTTTTCGGAGCGAGGTTCAGCAGCGCTTTGATCGCGTCGCTGGTCCGTCCCCGAGCACGCGCTTCCAGCCATTTGCCGACCTTGATCAAGGTGAGAATCAACGCGGCGGTTTCGAAGTAGACATGGCCGTGCATCCCGGGCAACAGCAACACCAGCGAGTAGAAATAGGCGCTGTTTGAGCCGAGGGAGACCAGGACATCCATGTTCGCCGCCCCTGCACGCAAACTGCGCCAGGCCCCGATGTGGAACCCCCAGCCCGTGTAGAACTGGACCGGGGTTGCCAGCAGCCAGAAGAGGATGTTCACACGGAAATCATGCGCCCATGCGCCGAGCAGGGATGCATCCCGTGCCATCGAGAGCGCTGCAAGCGGCAGGGTGAACAGGATCCCCACCAGCAGGGCTCGTTTCTGTTTGAGCACCTCAAGCCGCCGTGCACGGCTCTCCGCATCCTCGCTCTCGTCACCCACCCCGGGCAGCACAAGCTGGTAACCGAAGGCTTCCACTGACGCAGCCATCGCTTCCAGGGTGGCAATATCGGGATCGTAAACGACACGAACGCTGTCTGTCGCAAGGTTGACATCCGCCGATTGTACACCGTCGGTTTTTTTCTGCAGCGCACGTTGGATCGCATTCGCGCATCCGGCGCAGTGCATGCCGATTACGGGAAGGTCCAGCTCCTTTACGGCCATCTTCATGCTCCCTTCCGGGGAAACAAAAAACGGGCGGTGTTCGCCACCCCCCGCTCCTGCAAACGCCCGGGAAAACCTCAGGGCATGATGAGACGGTAACCCGCCTCACTCACGACCTCTTCCATGATTTCGAGAGACACCTCGTCCGGATCGTAGGTGATGGTCACCTGGTTCTTACCCAGATCGACTTTCGCCTTCGACACTCCGGCGGTATCCTCCTCGAGTACGGACTGCACGGTCCTTGCGCAACCATCGCAGTGCATTCCCCCCACCTTGAGAGTAATGCTCCTCTCTGCCATCGACGACTCCTTCGCACGATTTCACTTCCTGTGGGCATGTCAAGACAGAGTAGAACGTACACACCGTGACACGATCTGCAAAAGGGGTGGGGCCGGGGTATCTCTCGCTGACTCCACGAAAAACCTCGGGAAAATGGCGTATCGGTTCATCAACGCAACACGTCTCCCGACTTGCCACACTTCCCAGGATTGCGGAAGTGTTGCGGCGGGTCTTTACCGAAGCGAAGACCTGCCGCCAATTAAAGGGTCTTCACATGCATTTGTGCAGCCAGGTTCGGCTGATGGAGATGTCAAGTCGCGCCAAGAAACCGCGCTACGCTTGCCTCTCAGCGAACCTGACCGCTGAGTTCATGCACTGATTCTCAGAAGGCCGAGAAATCATGCGACCACAGTCCACTTAGCCCCGCAATTTCATCGGACTTGGTCTTTTACAACCTGCCCCTTGTCTGAACCACAGTCCGGGCATTACACTCGTCCCGCAGGCCAGTGAAAGCCAACTACAGGGGAACCCATGCGTCTCTTTACCAATTCAGACTTTGACGGTGTGCTTTGCGCCGCCATGATCGCCGATGCCGAGCATATCAGCGAGATCAAGTTCGTTCACCCCAAGGACATGCAGGATGGATTTGTCAAGGTTGAGAAGGGAGATATCATCGCAAATCTCCCCTTCCACGAAAATGCCGGCACCTGGTTCGACCATCATGGCGAAGCGACAAAGGGGTTCAGCCAGCGTGATCATGTCAAGGGAATTGTCGGCGAATCACCCAGCGCAGCTCGTCTTGTTTTCGAGTACTATGATGCCGAACAGATGAAAAAGTACTCTCAGGCGGTGAAGTATTGTGACCGTTACGACTCCGCCGATCTGAGCTATGAGGATGTGCTCAAGCCGGAAGGTTGGATCCTGCTGGCCATGCTCCTCGACCCACGCACCGAGCTGGAGGAGAAGGAGCAGTTCGCCCTCGAAGTCATCCAGACCATGCGCAAGGGGAAATCGATCGAGGAAATCCTCGATGTACCTCTTGTCAAGGGCCGGGTCCGCGATTACATCCGTGAAGAGGACAACTTCAAGAAAGAGGTAATGCGTTGCACCTACCGTGACGGCAATGTCTCAATCACCGATTTCCGCGACATGGAGAAAATCCCGGTGGGGAATCGTTTTATGGTCTACGCCCTGTTCGCACGCTGCAATATCAACGTGCGTCTCTTCGACCATGAGGATGTGACCAAACGGGTCTGCGCGGTCGGGAAAAGCATCTTTGACCGCAGCCACACGACCCACGTGGGTGAGTTGATGAAAACCTACGGGGGCGGCGGATTGGACGGTGCGGGCACCTGCACCCTGCCGGTGAACGGTTTCGACGGCCTGGTGAACGATATTGTCAAGCGGTTGAAACTGGCAAAGGCTTGAGCGAAGGTGTGACAGCCTGAGCGAGTCCCAGACAGCATAGCATTTCCCGTCTGCCCGCCTTACGGTGGGCAGACTGCGCTCCAGGGCCAGCGTTGGCAACAAAGTCGACCCCGGGAATGGAAAATGTTATGCTGTCTGGTATTTAGGTCGCTGTTAGTCCGCCATTTCCTTGACCTTCACACGCAGTTCTTTTAATTCCTCCCGAAGTCCATCCAGTTCGTAACGTATCTGGATATCCTTCATAACATCTTTCACCTGTGCGCCAAAAAACTCAGGATCAAAGGAGACCGTCATCTCCCGCTCGCCCAGTGTAACCTTCCGGGTGATCTTCTTCCGTTCGCGCATCAGCGAAATGTCCACTTCGTCGCCCGGGTTGTGACTGCGCACCAGCTCCCTGACATCGGACGGACTCTCAACTGCTTTTCCGCCGATGGAGAGGATGACATCTCCAGCCTTGATACCACCCTTTTCGGCAGCAGATTCACTGGTCACATTGGAAATAAGCACACCCGCCTCGTCCTTAATCCCGAAGTATTCGGCGAGCTGACCGCTCAGCTCCTGCAATTCAACCCCGAGGAAGGCTTTTTTCTCTCTCTTCATGCTGCCGCTGAAACTCCCCGAACTGTCCGGGTGCCCGAAGAATTGCAGGGTTTTCGCCCCAAGCGACCCGAAGGTCATTTCCGGTTTCTCGACAACAGTCACCTTGACACTGTTCTTTTTGCCCTTACTCCAGGTGACAACAGTGGTTTCATCGCCGGGATCGAGCCGCCAGAGGGCTCTTTTAAGGCTTTTCACTGAGTTAACTTTCCGGTCGCCGATCATGGTGATGATGTCGCCCGCCTTGAGACCCGCCGCTTCTGCCGGCGTGTCGCGCAGCACCTCCTCGATCAGCACGCCATCTTCATCGAAGTTCAACGCTTCCAGCATCGCAGCATCAAGGTCGCGTGTCATCACACCGAGGTAAGCGCCCGTCGCCTGTGCCGCGCCAGCTGTCCCTGCCGTCAGTCCGACAAGCAGGATCACCGTCACCACTGCGAGTGACCGCAAGAATCTTCCACCTTCTGCATGGCTCATCATTCGTCTCCTCCACCCTTTCACTGTCTGAATCACTGGTCAGGTCGTGTGTATCTTATAACAATTCCCGAAAGTCGCTACTGATCGGATATCCAGCGTTGCGGCAGGTCTTTAGCGAAGCGGAGACCTGCCGCCTGTTAACAGGATATGACTTTCGTGAACCACTATAATGACAGTGAAACAGGTCAAAGGTTACCGGCTCACGTTGATACACTCTGTTGCACGAGACAGGGTTCCTGCCAAATTGGGGTGCTGCTTGCAACGGCAGCCATCGACGTGAAGGCCCGGTACGAAAGGATGACGGTTGAACTTCGGCTATTCTCGTTACTCGGGCGGTAGTTTCCCGCCGATGGTGCGTAACCTGGTGATCATTAACATCGCAGTATTCCTGCTGCAGCAGATCGCAGGACGCGCCCTCACCTTCTATTTCGGATTGATTCCACAGGCATTCTGGCATGGATATCTCTGGCAGGTATTCACCTACCAGTTCCTGCATGGCAATTTCATGCACATTTTTTTCAATATGTTCGTCCTTTGGATGTTCGGACGGACCCTTGAGATGATGTGGGGCCCGCGCAAATTTCTCATCTACTATCTCATCTGCGGAGTTGGTGCGGGACTGCTGAATGCTGCGGTCATGCCCAACAGTCCCATCCCCACAGTTGGCGCATCGGGAGCAGTGTACGGCCTGCTCCTCGCCTTCGGGTTACTCTTCCCCAACCAGATGATCTTCCTGTACTTCCTCTTTCCGATCAAGGCTCGTTACTTTGTCATCATCATCGCGGCAATCGAATTCTTCTCCGGCCTGAACCCGAACAGCCCGGTGGCGCATTTCGCCCACCTCGGGGGGATGATCTTTGGCCTGATATACCTGCAATGGCCGAAATGGAGACGCAAGGCGAGCCACCTGCAGGGGGAACGTGAGCGTAAGCAGCATTTGAAAGTCGTTTACAATCGACGGGACGAGATCGAAGCGCTCCAGAAAGAGGTGGATGAGCTGCTCGACAAGATCAACCGCAGCGGGTTGGATTCATTGTCGTCCGGGGAGAAGGGACGCCTGAAAGAGGCGAGCCGTAAGCTGAAAGAATGGGAAGAGCAGGGCTGGCCGGTGAACTGAGATACTTCAGGTATCCTGGCTTTCGCGGTGCGACCGTGACAGCTGCACGGCACGCCGCACTCGCTTGCAAGTTGGATTTCTATTCCTCGAGTTGAGTAACTGCCACAGCCCCGCTACTGTTGCAGCAGATCGGCAGAGCTCTGACCGAGTAAAAAGAGCCCGCCCCTCGGGGCAGGCTCTTATGCTTACATGCAACCTCGCGTCAATCAGGCGAGCTGTTTCCTGGCGTGCATCGATACGATGGTCCCCATCAGCACCGCGGCATCCTCCAGGTCGGAAATCTCGAGATACTCGTTGGTTGAGTGGACATCCTGCATCCCCACCCCCAGTACCACGCATGGAATCCCGAGATGAGTCAGCACACTGCCGTCGGTCCCGCCGCCGGAAATCTTGGTGCCCATCTCCCAGCCGAGCGAGCGGCCCGAGCCCAACGCGAGCTTCACGAGGTAGTCATCTTCTGTGAACCGCGTCGCGTGGTAGTCATCGCTCCGATCAAGCGTAAACTTGGGCAGATCGCCACCGAGACGATTACGCCACTCCGAGCAGACCTCCTCGAAGCAGGCGTTCATGTGTGCAACCTGCTTCTCGAGTTTCTCCGGGCTGTGACTGCGTGCCTCAGCCTTCATCTCGACCAGTGGCGTCATGATATTGGAAGCAGTGCCGCCCTTGATCACCCCGACATTGGCGGTGGTCTCGTCGTCGATCCGGCCGAAGTTCATCCGTGACAGGATCTCCGCCGCGACCTTGATCCCACTGATCCCCTTCTCCGGCTCCACCCCGGCGTGGGATGCTTTGCCGTGGACCTTGTAATCGAGACGTACCGCACTGGGGCTGCCGATGCAAACCATCCTGGGATCATGATCATCCAGGATGAAGCCCATTTTCGCGCGAAACTTGCTCGTATCGACATGTTTTGCGCCGAGCAGGCCGATCTCTTCGCTGATGTGGATGGAAAACTCCAGGTCGCCGCGTGGCAGGTCCGGCTGGGCCTTCGCCATTCTCGCCAGATGGAGGATGCAGGCGAGTCCCGCCTTGTCATCCGCACCGAGGATCGTCTCACCCTTGGAACGGATCACGCCATTCTCTATGACCGGTTCAATTCCGCGCGCCGGCTCAACGGTATCCATGTGTGAACTGAAAAGCAGTGGGTCGACAGGGGTGTTCCCCTTCAGGGTGACACGCAGATTGCCGGCATTGCCACCGATCTTACTCCCGGCGTCGTCCTCCTCGACCGTACAGCCAAGTTCCTTAAAACGTGCTGTCAGCCAGTCCGCCATGGCCCGCTCGTCCTTGGAGGGACTGTCGATCCGTACCATGGTGAGAAAATCGTCGATCAGTTGTTGCGACTGGATGTTGAAGCTGCTCATGAGTCAATCCTTGCTTGTAAAATGCTCGAATCTTCGTCCAATCCGGTAATCGTTACAGCTACCACTTTGCGCGCCACGGCTCGTTCGTTTTCGAGTCTGGCACGAAGATACGCTCTTGTGTAACCGGTTTGTCCATCCTGCTCGACAAGAAGTTCATCTTTTTTTCCAATCGCCCTGAGAAGATGCTCTCGTTTGATCTCCCGTCCAATTCTACGCAACTCTTCCGCACGGCGCTTGATGGTCTCGGGAGCAACCCTGTCGGGCAGGCTGGCGGCCGGGGTGCCGGGGCGAGGTGAATAGGGAAACACATGAAGGTAATGAAGGGGAGTCTCCCGCACAAAAGAGATGCTCCGCTCGTGAGCCATTTCGCTTTCACCCGGGAAGCCGACAATCAGGTCCGCACCAAATGTCGAATCCGGGCGGAGGGTCAGCAGATGACGCAGGACATCGCGGAGACGATCCAGGTCGGTGGCCCGATTCATTCGTTCCAGCACGGCCGGATCGGCGCTCTGCAGCGAAAGATGCAGATGGTGGCACCAGGCAGGGACTGCAGCGAGACGTTCCATCCTCTCCGGGGACAACTCCCAGGGCTCGACGCTCGACAGGCGGACTCTTGGCAACCCCACTTCGGCTGCGATCGCTACAATGCGCACAAAATCGGGTGAATCAGGCAGATCGCGGCCGTAGCTGGTGATGTCCACGCCGGTGATGACCACCTCCTCGAAGCCTGCGGCATGGACCCGTTCCAACGCCGCTCGCACCTCTTCGAGCGGGGCACTGCGGCTCGCCCCGCGTGCGAGGGTCACCGCACAATAGGCGCAGGCATGGTCGCAGCCATCCTGCACCTTCAGAAATGCGCGGCTGCGTCCCGTGACACGTGTCCCCACCGCCGCCTGGATCGGTCGGCCTGCCTCACCGGGGTCGATATGCACTGCGGGTTTTGTTGGACGCTCCATACCGGGCAGGTACTCAAAGGGGTGCGCCTTCTCACGGATGCCCAGCACGAGGTCCACTTCACCCGAAGCGGCGAGTTCCTCCGCACCTCGGACAGCAAAACACCCCGCCGCGATCACCACGGAAGAGGGGTTGATACGCCGCGCGCGGTGGATCAGTTGACGTGAGCTGCGGTCCGCCTGGCCGGTGACCGTACAGGTGTTGACAAAGTAGACCTCCGCCTCCCGCTGGAAGGGCACCACCTCCCATCCGCGCGCGAGGAATTCTTCGGTCGCGGCGTCGGTTTCCGCCTGGTTTAACCGACAGCCCACCGTGGCGAATGCGACACGGCGGGATGGCGAGTCACCCTTGCCCGCAGTATGGGGTGAAGAAGTCAATTTGTGTCCGCTGCTGTTTCTGGCACCGGTGGCGAATTGTTTTTCTAATAATAGTCAGGCGACGGGTAGGCACAAGAGTAAAACACCCCGCAAGGTCATGCAACCCTGCGGGGTGTGGAGTGATCGACAACTGAGGAGGAGAAGGATATTGCCTCGTCAGCTACCCTGCCAATGACTTAGTTCTCGGAGTCGTCGGAAGTGTCGGCATCCTCGGTCTTCTCTTCCTTCTTCGCCCTGGCTTTCTTCGCGGGCTTCTTCTCCTCGGCGTCATCAGCTTCGGCAGCCTCTTCCTTCTTCGCCTTGCTGGCCTTCTTCGCAGGCTTCTTCTCTTCGGCGTCCGAAGCCGGGGCATCGTCGGAAGTATCGGCTTCTTCAGCTTTCTCTTCCTTCTTCGCCTTCTTCGCAGGCTTTTTCTCTTCCTTCGCCTCTTCTTCCGTCTCCTCACGGGCGGCCTTTTCTTCGGCCTGTGCCTTCTTCAGCGCCTGGAGGAGAGGGTTGTCCTTGTCGAGCGAATCCGCGATGGTCGCGCCGTGGCTGGCACGAGGTGTGCCTTCGCTTGCGGCGGTGGACGTGGCGGCTACCGGCTCATCTTTCTCGACCTGAGCATTCGAGAGGATGACCTTCCGCTCTTCTTTGTCGAACTCGACAATGGCAAGGTTGAGCAGATCACCGACCTGAACGTTGCGCTTCTTGCCGTCGTAGTATTTCCGTGAGATCTGGCTGTTGGGCATGAAGCCTTCAACCTTGTGCGGCAACTCGACAATCAAGCCCTTGTCGATGAGACGAACCACGGTCCCGGTGGCACGCTGACCGATGGGGTACTCGCGGGCGAACTGATCCCACGGGTTCTCTTCGATCTGCTTGTGACCGAGGGCGATCCGCCGCTCGTTGCGGTCGAAGCTGATGACCACCACCTCGATCTCCTGCCCCTTCTTGAGGATTTCGCCGGGGTGACGGACCTTGCGGGTCCAGGAGAGGTCCGAGATGTGGACAAGACCGTCGATCCCGTCCTCCAGCTCGACAAATGCGCCGAAGGGAACCAGGTCCCGGACGATGCCTTTGTGACGTGTCCCGGTGCGGTATTTCGCCTCGAAGGTCTCCCAGGGATCCTGCTCCACCTGCTTCAGGCCGAGGCTGATCTTCTTGTTTTCCTTGTCGATGTTCAGGATGACGACCTGTACATACTCGCCTTCACGGACCATCTGGTTCGGATGCTTGATGTGCTGGGTCCAGCTCATCTCACTGATGTGGACAAGGCCCTCGATACCGGGCTCGATCTCGACAAATGCGCCGTACTTCGCCAGGCTGACCACACGCCCCTGCACCTTCTGACCGACAGTGTACTTCGTGTCGATGTCGTCCCAGAGGTGGGCATAGAGCTGCTTGAGACCGAGGCTGATCCGTTTCCGGTCCTTGTCGTAATTCAGCACCTTGACCTTGATCTTCTGGTCAAGCTGCACGACTTCGCTCGGATGTCCGACACGACCCCAGGAGAGGTCGGTGATATGCAACAGGCCGTCCACACCGCCGAGGTCGACGAAAACACCGAAATCGGTGATGTTCTTGACGATACCTTCCAGGTCCTTGCCGACTTCCAGGTTCGAGAGGAGGCGTTCACGATCCTCACGCAGCGTCTCTTCCAGCAGCACCTTGTGGGAGACGACGATATTCTTGCGGAGATCGTTGATCTTCAGGATCTTGAACTCTTTTTCGGTGCCGATCATGGCATCGAAGTCACGCACCGGCCGGACATCGATCTGGCTACCCGGCAGGAAGGCATCCACACCACCGAGATCGACCACCATACCGCCCTTGATCCGACGCACGCAACGTCCACGGATAATGCCATCGGACGCGTAGACATTCTTAACGCGATCCCAGACACGCATGAAGTCCGCTTTGCGCTTCGAAAGCGAGAGCATCCCTTCGCTGTCTTCCACGCTGTCGAGGAAAACATCGATCGTGTCGCCCACCTTCAGGGAAGCGGGATCGTCAAACTCCTCGATCGGCACCGAGCCTTCCGACTTGAAGCCGATGTCGACAGCCACTTCCTTGTCGCTGATCGCAATGATCTTGCCGGTGACGATTTCGTTCTCGTTGATCTCGGTCAGCGATTTCTCGTAGAGTGACTCGAGATCTGCGTACTGACCACGCGACCCGCGCTCAGCCTCTTCGAGATCGGCAAGGGTGATCCACTTCTCGCCGCCGCGCTCGGTGATCTTCGCCGACGCGAGGGAGGGTGCGATCTCCGCGAAGGAAAGCTCTTCCCGTGCCGGACGCGAAGGTGCTGCTTCGACAGGAGCCTGCTCCGCCGCATCCTCGGAAGCGGCTTCCACGGCCGGTGCCTCAGTCTCAGTTTCCACGGCGGGCTCTTCGGCTTTCACATCCTCGGCAGGCTTCTCCTCCTCCGCTGCAGCGGCCGGAGCCTCCGCAGCGCTCTCTTCAGCTTCGGCGGCTGCCGGCTGCTCGGGAGCTACCTCGGGGGTCTCTGCCTTCTCTTCCGCGGGGTTCGAATCGGCCGGGTCTCCGGCCACGGGCTGGTTTTTCTGCTCATCCATCCTGCAATACCACCTCTCGGGCATCCGGCCATGACCCGTTTTCGGGTTGGAGGTCATGGGGTTAGTGAGGGTCCCAGGCGGGGCAGTACAGATGACCACCCGGCAGACAGGTCGCTCCACGGGGATGCCAACCCGTTCGGCGATGGGCCTGTCCACGGTTGCCTCGGGTTCGCCAGCCCCAACAGGAGGGGAAAACGAATCCAGAACAACCCGTTCCTGACACCTTTCCGACAAACAGGGCGAGACGGACTCTTTCCGCCTTCGCCTGCGCCGCCCGGGGCCTGTCCCCTGCCGACACTGCGACGCTTTTTCACGGTTGAATCAGACGGCTGTCGGCAGCCATCCTGTGATAAATGGTAAACCGTACTATAGAGCGCGAATGTGCGTCATTACACGTTCCGCAATCAAGTGATACAGCTCCCGTCTCGGGAGATCATCCTTCAGCAACTCGCTCACCCGAATCACCTCACCATAGGTGATTGTCATGGTGCCCCGGTGTAAAAATGCCTTGCGATGATTCAGTGTGCCATCCACACGCACCGGCAGCACATCGGCGCCGCCGAGCATGGCCAGCATCCCGACACCGGCCTTGATGTTCGCCTCTTCCGGGTTGACCGTGCGAGTTCCCTCCGGAAAAATCAGGATACCCTTCCCCTCTTTCAACGCGCCGGAAAGGATCTTGACCGCCTCCTTGTCGGAACCGGAACGACGGATCGGAATGGCGTTTACATATCGCAATACAATGCCGAGGGGAAAGCCAAAGAGCTGCCGTTTCGCAGCGAAATACATCTCACGCGGGGTGAACGACCCTACCAGCGGCGGTTCACTCACCGAAACATGATTGCAAGCAAGGATCAACGCACCTTCAAGCGGGACACGTTCCCGACCGTACACCCGCACCCCGAAAAGCAGCAGGTAATACCAGCGGACCAGCCGCTGGACCATGGCGTACCAGAAACGGATACGTGCCTTTTTCATTACGCCTCCCCGCCGAAACGATCCCGCGCGAGAGTCAGCACCGCCTCGATCTGTTCCTCAAGGCTCATCTCAGAGGTATCAATAACCACCGCATCCTCCGCGATCTGCATGGGGCTATCGGCCCGGCTCGAGTCACGGTGGTCCCGCTCTTTTACGTCTCGGATGACCTCCTCGAGGGGGATGCTTTTGCCGAGTGCCTGGTAATCGCGCAACCTTCGCCGTGCCCGCACTTCAATGCTGCCATCCACAAAAATCTTGAGCCCGGCATCGGGAAAAACGACAGTTGTTGTATCACGCCCCTCCAGCACACAGGGCTGTTTCAGGCCTATCCTGCGCTGCAGGTCGACAAGCTTGCGCCGCACCGCCGAGTGGGTGCTGACCTGGCTTGCCCATTGCCCCGCCTCGGGTGTGCGAATCGCCTCGCTGACATCCTCGCCATTGAGCAGAACCGCCGGGGGAAACCCCTTCCCGAAACCAATCTCGACAGTTTCCAGCAAGGCCGAAGCATCCTCTTCTACACTCGGGTCGCCCTGTGCACGGGTGACCGCTAACCCCAGGGCACGGTACATCGCGCCCGTGTCGAGGTAGGTCCAGCCAAGACGGCGGGCGACTTCACGGGCTGTCGTTGATTTTCCCGACCCCGCAGGGCCATCTATGGCGATAACCTTTAACAGCTCAGGCAATAGAATCTGTTCCTTTGGATGGTATGCCGTTGTGTCAGATCCGTCTGGTCAGCAGAGCTGACGGAACGGATCAGCTACCCCTGCCTTGCCTCTTCGGCCGCTTTCCGCACCGCCTCTGCCGCCAATTCGACCGAGTGACGTTTCCGCTCCGGCACCCCGCCAAGATAGTCGGTCAACATATCAGCGGTGAAGGCCGCGGCTTCTTCCAGCGATTTCCCAGTCGCCCATTCGGTGGCAGCGGAGCTGGCGGCGATGGTCCCGCTGCAGGCGCGAGCCTTGAACATCGCCTGGACGATTACCCCATCCTGCACCCTCAGGGTCAGACGCAGCCTGTCAAAACAGCCACCCCCCTGATGTTCCACCTCGATAAGGGTGCGCGGTTCCGCGACTTCCCCCACATTCACCGGAGCCTGAAAATGCTTGAGATAGGTGTCGCTCTGCATGGCTACAGCCCACGCGTGATCGGTTTCTCATTCAGCTTAATGGTAGCGTTCACCACACCCGGCATTCCTTCCAAATGCTCACGGGTCTCTTCTTCGATGTTCTCGTAAAACATCTCGTCGGTTTCCCCCATCAGCAGCTCGACAAAAACACGGCCCTCATCGATTTCAATCGTACGCACCATGTTCATTTTCACCAGGTTCACACCGGTTTCCGGGTGAATCACATTCCGCAGCTCCTTCAGGATGGCTTCCTTGTCGAGGGTTGCATCGCCCTCCTGCTCCTTCGCCACCCCCTGTTTCTTCTCCCAGACACGGATCGCCGCCTTGAGACCATTGATCGCCAGCACGCTGCAGTGAATCTTCACCGCGGGAAGGCCATCCAGCTCCTCGGTGACCACTTTCGGGGTCAGCGCTTTGACCTCTTCAACCGTCCGTCCCTTGGCGATTTTTGTCGCCACACTCGCCGTTGCGATGTTGGACGCGCAGCCATAGGAGCGAAACTTGATGTCCTCGATGACATGGGTCACGGGATTGATGATCATGTTGTAGGTGATCATGTCTCCACAGGCGGCGCTGCCCTCGGTCGCAACCGCATTGGCACCGTGAATCTCGCCGACATTCTCGGGATTCGTGAACTCGTCAATCACCTTCTGCGAATACTTGATGGCCATGATGCTCTTCTTTTTCTCGTTGTGTCAAACGCCCACGTCTGACACGTGATTGCCCGCTACGCGGGCAAATGTTCGTCAGGATCGGGGGCCTGACGAAACGTATTGTAACAAGGGGGTTGCTTCGTTGGCGCTATGCACCGCCTCGCAATGACTTGTTATTACAGTTCTTCGCTCTTCTTCTTGTAAAACGTTGTCGCGTGCTCACTTTCGCGTTCGCTGTGCTCTTCCGGGATGAAGGCGGTCATGGCGCGCAAACGCTCCACAGCGCCCTTTGTCACGTCAATCGCCTTGAGCACATCCGCTTCGGTGTTGAGACGTGACAGCGTGAAACGGATCGAGCCGTGCGCCTCCTCGTGCAACAGGCCGATGGCGGTCAGCACATGGCTCGGAACCAGCGAACGGCTCGAACAGGCGGAACCGCTCGAGACATAGACACCCTGGTAATTCAGGCTCATCAGCACCGCCTCGCCCTCGATGTATTTGAAGGTGAGGTTGAGGTTGCCGGGAAGCCTGTCCGGTCCGTTGACCGCCGGGCCGTTCAAACGAACATGCGGGATCGCCAGCAGGCCATCCGCGAGTTGCTTTGTCAGACCGTGGAGGTGGGCAGTGACCGTGTCCATGTCACGGACTGCAATCTCCGCCGCCCTGGCGAAGCCGACAATCGCCGGGACATTCTCCGTGCCAGGCCGGATGTTGCCTTCCTGTGGTCCGCCTTCCCATTGACGGCGGATCTTGACACGTTTCCGGATATAGAGCGCACCGACCCCCTTGGGACCGTGCAGCTTGTGGCCGTTGAAAGAGGCAAGGTCAACAGGCAGCTCGTGCAGGTTGAGCGGAATCTTGCCGAGGGTCTGGGCGGCATCGATGTGGAACAACACTTCAGCGTCACGGCAGATCTGGCCGAGGGTCAGGATATCCTGAATTGTCCCGATCTCATTGTTGCCGTGGATGATGCTGACCGCAAGGGTGTCAGGGCGCAGGGCCTGGCGCAGGCTCTCCGCATCGACACGGCCTTCGTTGTCCACCGCAAGTTCAGTCAGCTCGACCCACCCCTGTTTGGCCCAATGTTTCGCGAGGTTACGGACACTCGAATGCTCGACAGAGGAGATGACCAGGTGCTTCTTATCCGGATTGACCGTGCGCAGACCCGCGAGGGCGAGGTTGTTGGACTCGGTCGCGCTACTTGTGAAGACCAGTTCAGAAGGATCGCAACCGAGGGATTGAGCGAGCGAGGCACGTGCCGCATCAACCGCCTCCTCCGCCGCAAGACCGAGTTGGTGCAGCGAGGCGGGGTTGCCATAGCTGGTTGTGAAATACGGCAGCATCGCTTCGAGGACCTCAGGCAGCACCTGGGTGCCGTCCCCGTTGTCGAGGTAGGCGTAATCGTGGGGGGAGTCACTCATGCGATCGCTGTCCCTGTGATGGTCAACTGGTTACATGCAGGAAAAAACCGTTTCGCGTCCTGCACCGCAAGATGAATAAGGTACAACAGGAAGCGATGTGCTTCAATCGACCTCGGAGCGGGGAGAGGGGGGTGGTGACGAATGGCAGGGAATGCCGCCCGATTGATCGTTGCGGCGGCTCATCGAACACCCCATGATCTTTCCCACAAGACCTCCCCCCCGAAATCGGGACGAGCCAAGCTGGAAATCCGGCCGAAGGATTCGTAACTTTCTTCACAAGATTCTTCCGATCTTCTTGCCAATCCGTGAAAGCGATTCCCAGCAGGGGGGCCAGGACTTGCCTGGCGCTGGGGTGCTTGCACGACTCGTCCACCTCCGGCAGGATGAATCCCCCCGATCGGTGGCATCATGGCCCGTTTGCTGAACCTCTTCCGCTCTCCGACCGGCGATTCGAAAGCTCTGCTCGAGCTGCGGGAACGGTTTGACCTGTTCCGACGCCTGCTTGAGAAGAACAACGAAGTGCTGCGTCTGCTCGGGGACATGGAAGAGAAGGCGCAGGGCGACTACCTTTTCGACCTGATTTACATCCGAAGGAGCATGGAAGAACTCAGCTCCGCTGTGGATGAAATCATCCAGCTCATGGTCTCCCTCGGCGGGGATGCCTACACTGTCCTCCAGGAACGTAAGCAGGAGATCGAGAAACGGATCGCCGCACTCCTGCCAGGATCCCATCCTCCTGAACCCTCCCCGCCGGTGCTCACCTTCCATCAGCTTGACAGCACCCTGGGGCATCTCGTGGGCAGCAAATGCGCCCAGCTCGGTGAAATGCGCAAGCTGGGACTGAATGTCCCGAGCGGCTTTGCGATTACGGCCTGGAGTTACCACCGATTTCTTCAGCACAATCGGCTCCAGGAGGCGATCGACAGCACACTCCGGGATCTGGATATCCGCAGCCATACGGACCTTGTGAAAAGCTGTGAGCACCTACGCAATGAGATCCTCGCGGGCGAGATTCCGCCGGATCTTGCGGAGGGAATCATGGAAGCGTACGGCGAGCATCTCGCCCGCCGTGGCAGCGGCTGTGTCGCCCTGCGTTCGAGTGCCATCGGCGAGGATTCCCTCTTCAGCTTCGCCGGGCAGTACCGCACGTTCCTGAATGTCCCCCCAGACAGGTTGCTCGACTGTTATCGTGAAATCCTCGCCAGCAAGTTCACCCCACAGGCGCTTTTCTACCTGCTGAGCCACTCCATCGAAGAGCGGGAAATGGCCATGGCCGTGGGTTGCACGGAAATGGTCGATGCTGTTGTGAGCGGTGTTCTGTACACACGTGACCCGATCGCCCCGAGCGACAACACTGTCCTTGTCCATGCCATTCCCGGGCTGGGGCCCTTCCTCGTAGAGGGACGGATCACACCGGATGTCTTCAAGTTGCGCCGGGACCGTGATGAGATCGTAGGTGAGTGGGCTGGCGACAAACCGATCCGTCTCGTACTCGATCCCGCGGGGGGGACACGTCAGGAGCAGAACCCTGAGGAGGAGCGTCGCCGTCTCTGCCTCGACAGACGTATCCTCTTCGATCTGACCAGCATCGCGGTTCGTCTCGAGGACCACTACGGCCGGGCGCAGGACATCGAGTGGGCAGTGGACCGTGAAACAAGCCGTGTGGTCGTTCTCCAGGCGCGTCCGTTGCGGACCCTGGCGGAGCTGCCGGGCAGGGGGACGCTTGAGGTCGAGAAGATGCCGGTCCTGCTGCGCGGCGGGACAACGGTTTGTCCCGGTGCGGGTGGCGGAAAAGTGGTGGTGGTGAAGCGCCAGGAGGAGATCGCGTCGATCGCCCCGGGGTCGGTGATTGTCGCGCCCAATCCCTTTCCCCACCTCGGGGAAGCCCTGCCACGGGCGCAGGCCCTTGTGACAGCCATTGGCGGGAGCGCAAGCCACCTCGCCTCCCTGGCACGCGAACAGCGTGTCCCGACACTTGTCGGCGTCGAGGGGGTGATCGAGGCTCTCGAACCCGGCAGGCTGGTTACGGTCGATTCCACGGACAGGGTGATCTACGATGGAGTACAGGATGAGCTGATCCGTGAACGTCACCCCGAGTACGATCTTTTCGCCGACACGGTCATCTTCGACCTCCTGCGGAGACTACTGGAGATCGTAAGCCCGCTCAACCTGGTCAGTCCGAAGGACCCGGACTTCCTGCCGGAGCGGTGCGAGACTTTCCATGACATCACACGTTACGCCCACCAGCGGGGTATCGAGGAGGTTTTTCGTCTGGCACGGGTGATCGGTCAGCGCCGCTCTGCGGGGGCGAGGCTGAAAACCTCTCTGCCCCTGCCGGTGCACGTGCTGGACCTGGATGGTGTCAGGCCAGACGGCAGCCAGCCCTGGTCCTCGGAGACGAAAATCCCGCCCGGTCCTTTTCGTGCCTTCTGGCAGGGGATGCTCGAAGTGGGCTGGCCGGGGCACTTGCCCAATCCGAACCGTTTTATCCCGGTGATCGCGTCGCACGGCGGCAACACGCTCGCCACCCAATTCACCGAGAACAGTTTCGCCGTGATGGGGCGTGAATACGCATTGGTCAGCCTGCGTCTCGGGTTCCACTTCACAAGCGTCGAGGCGATGGCTTGTGCGGAGGCGGAGCGAAACTTCATCCGTTACCATTACAAGGGTGGCGGAGCTGCCGCAGACAGACGGCAAAGGCGGATCCGGCTGCTGGCCGACCTGCTTGGACGTATGGGGTTCGAACATATTGTGAAGGCTGACTTCATCGACAGTGTGATGACCTTTCGCAATGAGGAGGATATCCTCGATACCCTCAACCGGATAGGCCGTCTCACCCTGATGACCAAGCAGCTCGACATGGCCCTCTCAAATGACCGGGTGACCGCCTGGTATTGCGAGGATTTTGCCCGGAGGCTGGGACTCGACCATGAGCGGAGGTTTCCGATATGAGGTACTCCGCATCACGTTTCAAACGGCTGCTCCTGACCATCCTCCACTCCCCGCGTCTCGTGCCCGTGAGCAGTATCCTCTTTATAACCATCTTCATCCTGACCCTCATTGCCGGGCTGGAAAACGCCCGTGTCATGCGTGTAAGGATCAAGGATGATTTCCTGCATCAGCAGGCATTGCTGGCGAAACAGACATCCGCACAGTTTTCTCAGGAACTCGAATCGGTCAAATCCGAGGTGCGCAGCCTGTTCCGCCTGATGGCCGTCACTCCCGGAGCAGACCTTGCCCCTCATGTGCAGGAGAGCTACCTGCGACTCCGCGGAAAGGGAGTGATCGAGGTGGGGGTGATCGACCCGGATGGGGAGGTCTACGATGTCCATGATCCCGGCTCCGCCTGTCTCACACTGGATCTCGCGCAGCTCGAAAGGTCCGGCTCACCCTTCCGGACAGTCATTCTGCCCGGTGCCTGCAAACCGGGACATCTCACACTCTGCACCTACAGCCCGCTCCCGGAGGACGCCCCACCCGGGAAGCTGCCACGAGTCAGCTTCGCCCACCTCGACCTGGCAAAGTTGTCGCACACCCTGCTCGCCGATTTTCAGCGGCTCACCGGCAGCGGCGCATGGGTGATCGACAGTGACGCCCGCTACCTCTTCCACTCCAACAGCACGCTCATCGGAAACCTTGCCATCGGCGCGACTCAGGGGCAAGAGAGCGGGAAAGCAGATAGCGATCCCTTCAGCCTGCTGATTGATCGCATGAGCAATGGCGAAACTGGATTCTGCGAACTGCCGGAAGAGAACCTGGGAGGGCTGAAGCAGGACAGCGATCGACTGATTGTCTTCACGCCCCTTGCGACCGGAGCGCAACGTGAAGAGCTGCTGGGTTCGCTCGCATTTGAAACGCCGACCCATTCGATTCTGCACGGTCTGGAAACCCTCTATTTCCGTCAGTACATCGCAGAGGGCGGGCTGCTCGCCGGGTTGCTCCTGTTCGGGCTGCTGGTGGCAAGCTATCAGCAACGCATGTCCCGCAGCCTGAAATCACTGGTCAGCGAACAGGACCAGATTCTCTCCGGCATCCTCGCCAACTCTGTCGACGCGGTTGTCGTCATCGACGAGAATGATCATATCCAGATGTGGAACCGGGGAGCGCAGCGAATTTTCGGCTACACCCCGGAGGAAGTCCTCGGCAAACCTTTGCACATGCTGATTCCACCCGACCTCAAACCGGAGGAAGAGACGCGCCAGATCCAGGAGCAGCTGTCACAGAGCGGCTATCTGACCAGTTACACGACACAACGATTGACCCGTGAGGGAAGGCGCATCACGGTGGACATTTCCCGTACCCCCTTCCAGTCGCCCGATGGGTCCATTTCGGGCAGCACCGCAGTGATTCGTGACATTACGGAGAAAGTCGAACTCGACCAGCGGATGTACAATACGGAGAAGCTGGCGTCCATCGGCCTGCTCGCAAGTGGGGTGGCGCATGAGATCAACAATCCCCTCGCCATCGTGCTCGGTATGGCGGACCTGCTCAAGGAGCGTTTTCCTGAGGGGAGCGAAACCCGCTGTGACCTCGAGATGATCGAGGAGAATGCAAACCAGGCGCAGAAAATTGTGCAGGATTTGCTGGATTTTTCGCGTGCCAGCGAACGCCACGAAGGCAGGATGGATCTCCTCGCCACCATCCGCAAGCTCGCCTCTTTTATCCTTCACACGAAGCTGAATGGCGATGTCACCCTTGAATTGGAGTTGCCCGACAATCTGCCCGAGGTTGCAGGCGATCCGCGTGAACTGCAGCAGGTGCTGCTGAACCTGATCAACAACTCCCTCGCCGCGGTCGATCCGCGAAAGGGGAGGATAGACCTGCGCGCACGTGCGGAAAATGGATGGGTGGTGATCCAGGTCGAGGATAACGGCAAAGGCATTCATACCGATATTCAGCAACGTGTCTTCGATCCCTTTTTCACCACCAAAGATGTGGGAGAAGGTACCGGGCTGGGACTTTCCCTCTGCTACGGGATCGTACACAAATGGGGTGGGGAGATCGCCTTTCGCAGTCCTGTGGCAAGTGAACCACGAGGTGAGCCGGGGACGCTTTTCACCATCCGTCTGCCCATCCAACGGGGGGAGGAGAGATGAGCCAACGTATCCTTGCAATCGATGACGAACCCCACATGCTCGTCCTGCTCGAGCGGATTGTTCGTGAGAAAACGACCTATGACATTCGGACCACCGCCAACGCCCTGGAGGTGCCGGAGATCCTCGACCGGAACGAGTTCGAGATCATTGTCACCGACCTGAAGATGCCTCGTTTCGACGGAATGGAAATCCTGCGGCGTATTCAGGAGGAGGGACGCAGGGAACTGGTGGTGCTGATCACCGCATTCGGAACTGTGGAGACCGCACGGCAGGCACGTTCCCTCGGCGCCTTCGACTACATCACAAAACCCTTCCGGAAAGAGGAGATTCTCACCTGTCTCGAACGGGGGATGCAGATACAGCGGGCACGTGAATGCCAGCAGATCCTTGACACTCTGTTGACGGTTGACTCGGAGGAGGAAGCGGTTCAACAATTTCTTGAACTGTACCGTGAAAAGAAGGGCTGAGGGAAAGGGCAACGAATAATGGCTTCCCACCAGTCTTTTAAGCGGGATGAGCTTTGATCCAGGCAGATGATCATTTCGCAAGGCACGTTCGTCTGTCAGTGGATGAGTTCGATGCACCCATTCGCAGACTGGTAAAGAAACAGGCACCACTTGAGAATGGGTGCAAGAATTCAGCGGTCAAGTTCGCCTGGAGGCAGAATGAAGTGACGTTTCCTGGCGCAACTTGACCACCAGGACGCAGTCATCTTTAAGCGACACTTGTTTTATTGAAAAAATGTGCCAGATTGGTTCATGTATGAACCGCCAACAGATCTCCAGAAATAGTGACTTTCATCGACCGGAATATTCGTTTTCAATAAAACAAGGGCTTACAGCAAGGTGTTTACTGTCAGGTTGTCAAGACACCCCCGGAGACCTTCGGCCTCCAGGCGATCTTGACAAGCTGAGAGGCCATACAAATTCTCGCGAGGACTCAAGAGACATAACCCGGAGTAGACCATGCACACCAAACGAGCGGGGGAACTGATGGTCCCGTTGGACCACTACCCCCACATTCCTTACTGGTTCACCATCCGTCAGGCGGTCGCCGAGATGGAAACCGCAGAAATCGATCGTGACGGCCGACGCTCTGTGCCGCGTGCCGTGCTGGTCTTCGATGAGGCCTATCGCCTGATGGGGTTTGTCCGGAGACGCGACATCCTGCGCGGACTGCTGCCCAACTTCCTCCAGAACAACATGGGTCAGCATCAGGGGAAGATGTTCGACATCCTTGTCGACCCGAACCTGTCGGAAGTCTTCTCCGATGAGGAAACGGATGAGATCCGTGAACTGGCGGGCAAACCGATCAGCACGGTGATGAACCCCATTGTCCACACCGCCAGTTACGACGATCACCTGCTCAAGGTCGTTCGCGAGATGGTGGTCAACAATTACTACATGCTCCCTGTCCAGAAGGACGGCAAGGTGGTCGGGGTAGTGCGTTCCCTCGATGTGCTGCATGAGATTGCGGGGCTGATCCTGTAGGGAAAGCCCACCGCAGCGGTCTGACACGGAAACCAAGCAGTGAAGGTTGCCTCATGGATGACGACGATCGCGCCACACCGGTAAAATCAGCGTCCACCACAGGACTTCCCGACAAACCGGAAGAGATCCGTCTCGCACAGCAGAAAAAGAGTGTCGATAAACGCCGTATTGCCTGCATCCTGCTCGGGCTTGGCCTTTTCTCCATCGTCTTCTTTTCCCCCTCCTGGGGTGCAGCGGTGGACCCGGGCGGTGAGAGCTTTGAACTGACACGAGAGGGCAAAGCCGCCCTCGCCCTGTTCCTCCTGGCTGCCACCTGGTGGGTCTGCGAGGTGATCCCCATCGGGATCACAGCAATCGCGATCGGGGTGATCCAGGCGATGTTTTTGATCCGTCCCGCGCAGGCCGCCTTCACCGACTTCATGGACCCGAGTGTCTGGTTCATCTTCGGCTCCCTGATTATCGGGAAGGTTTTCTCGAAGACCGGCCTGACCCAGCGTATGGCCTACAGGATGCTCGTGATTGTGGGCGAACGCACCAGCATGATCTATCTCGGTGTCTTCCTGATGACCGCCATGATGACCCTGATCATGGCCCACACCGCTGTCGCCGCAGCCATGTATCCCCTGATGCGGGCTATCTACACCATGTATTCCACATCGCACACTCCGACAAAGTTCGGCAAGGGCCTTTTCATCGGGATGGCCTTTGTCGCCGGGGCGGGGAGCATTGTCACCCTGCTGGGTGCGGCACGTGGCGCGGTGGCAGTGGGCTTCTTCAAGGACATCGTGGGGAGAGAAATCTCGTTCTTTGAATACACCTGGTACCTGGGACCGGTCGGCTGGGTGATGGTCGCCCTGCTCTGGGGTTATGTCATGGTGCTGTTTCGCCCGGAGCAGGCACGTATCCCCGGCCTTCGTTCACGCGCGAAAATGCTCTACAGCCGTCTCGGGCCGATGAAAAACCAGGAATGGATCACCCTGATCATCACCTTCGCGGCGATCGCCGTGCTCAGCCTGAGATCGTTCGTGCCCATGTTCGAGCCCTTCAACAAGAGTGCAGTCATCCTGATCACAACGATCCTCTTTTTCCTGTTACGGATCCTCGACATCAAGGACCTGGAGGAGATCCCCTGGAACATCGTGCTGCTGTTTGGCGGTGCGATGAGTATCGGGTTCTGCCTCTGGCAGACAGGCGCTGCGACCTGGATGGCGGTGAAGTTCATCACCCTGTTGCAGGATGCCCACTGGCTGGTTTTTGTCCTCGGGATCGCCTTCTTTGTGCTGATCATGACCAACCTGATCATGAATGTGGCGGCGATTGCCATCTCGCTGCCTGTCGCGCTGGTGATCGCCGGTTACCTCGGAGTGGCGCCGGAGGTGGTACTCTTCGCCTGTCTCGCCACCGCGGGCATGCCTTTCCTCCTGCTGGTCGGTGCGGCGCCCAATGCCATCGCGTATGAAAGCGGACAGTTCACCTCGGGCCAGTTTTTTCGTGCAGGCGTCCCGGCGAGCCTGTTGCTGATGGTTGTCCTCGGCCTGTTTGTCTTCCTGATCTGGCCGTTGATGGGCATGCCGGTGCTGCTGAAGTGAGGGTAGGACATCCAGGCGTTCAGGCAGGTCGTCCAGTCGTTTGAGCGTGGCCCGACTTGCTCATCAAGTCGGATTCGTCCCGGACCCATTCAGGGGACAGTAAACGAGATAACATGATCCAGTACCGAAGCATGCATACTCGTACTGTCCACGGATTTCGCATACTGTCCCCGAAATCAGACTTGCGGCAGGTCTCCCGACCTGCCGCCTGCCGCACTATCGGTCAGGTCGGGAGACTTGCCCGAACACCTACCCGAAAAATCTCTCACCGATATTTCGCGTCGATCTCACGGTAGGGAATGGTGACAGTCGCACGGCAGCCTTTTCCAGGCATTGAGCTGAGGGCGATCTCCGCACCATGCTCACCGAGCAGCAGTTGTGCATGACTCAAACCGAGGCCGGTGGCGAGGGTCGCCGGCATTTTGCCGTCATCGAGGGGAGTCTTTGTCGTGAAGAAGGGGTCGAAGGCATGTGCCAGGGTATCGCTGTCCATGCCAACACCCGTATCCTCGAGCGTGAGGATGATGCTCTTTTCGTCGCAGTTTGCGCGCACGGTCAGCCGTTTCTTCTCCACATCCGCCATCGCTTCGATGGCATTGGTCAGGAGGTTGCTGAACGCCATCAGGAAGTCGGCGGGCTCGCTCAGGAAGGTTGGAAGGTCTTCCGGTAGATCGATCCGGAGTTCGATCATGTGCTTGAGACGCGGATCAGCCTTGTAAAACTCAAGTTCATTGAGGATCATCTTCCGCAGGTCGACCTGCCCGACCGCCCCGCGTTTTTCGATTTCCGCTTTGTAGAGCATCACACGGATTTCATCCTGCAACCGTCTACCGAGCTGCGAGACCCGTTCGAAATCCTCGCTCAGGTTGGGATGTTTGAGCTTGAGCAGGTCCATGGTGCCGAGGATACCGGTAAGGGGGCCGTACAGGTTGTGTGCGATGCCGGCGACCAGCAAGCCCAGTTTGGAGAGTTGTTCACGGCTGGCGACCTGCTTTTTGTCGGGTTTCCCCTCCAATCCTGACGTGAAGACATCCCTGCCGGACATCGCAGCCTCCGGTTGTCCATTTTTGCAGTACGTGACTCGCCTGTCCAAGATAGGGAGTGGTCCCATGGGGAGCAAGCAGGACCTCCGCTTGACTGCAACCGCCACCCCGCCTACCTTGCTACACACTTATGGCATGGGTTGTCTCAAGGGAAACGATCCGCTGGTTCCAGGCAGCACCACGCAACCCGTTGTTTGGCTGGAGGCCTACCATGTTCGTGCCATCTCTCACCCCGCTGGTCACCGAATCCCAGATCGAGAAACGGATCAACGAACTCGCTCAGCAGATTGTCGCCCGATATGGCGAGGATGAACCCATCACCCTGATTGGATTGTTGCGCGGCTGCTTTGTCTTCCTCGCTGATCTCGCCCGGGCGATTTCGCGCCAGGGCGGAGTGATCGATGAAATCGACTTCCTCATCGCCTCCAGCTATGGCGGCGAGATGACATCGACACGCAATGTGAAGATTGAACGGGATGTGCGTCACGACATTGCCGGGCGTTCTGTGCTGCTCGTGGATGACATTCTGGATACCGGCCACACGCTGACCTATGTGCTGAGATTGATGAGGATGCGTGCCCCGAAGCAACTGTGTGTGGCAGTGCTGCTGGACAAGCCCTCGCGACGGGAAATGAATGTCAATGCGGACTTTGTCGGCTTTTCCATTGAGGACAGTTTTGTTGTGGGCTATGGATTGGATTACGACCAGCGTTACCGTGAACTGCCCTACATCACCACCATGATCGAACGGGGTTGATGGGTTGCGGATCTGCTGCTGATGTGTTGCGGCAGGTCATTATAGGTTGCGGCAGGTTTGGAGACCTGACCGAACCACCCAAAAAGAAAACCGTGACCCGGGGGTCACGGTTTTCCATCATCCGAAAAACGGGCTATTTATCTGCCCGTACGCCGGACATTCCCGGCAGCCGGGCCTTTCTGTCCCTGCTCCAATTCGAACTCAACTTCTTCGCCCTCACTCAGGGTCTTGAATCCGTCACCCTGGATGGAGCTGAAATGCACGAAGACGTCTTTGCCGTCTTCAGCTTCGATGAACCCGAAACCTTTGGCTTCGTTGAACCACTTCACTTTACCCTTCATGACACTCTCTGCTGTTCATTCCACGAGCGTCCCTCCCACAACCAGGAGGGTTATCGGATGCAAAGCTAATATCTTTTTGCAGGATGCACCAGAGTAAAACGAGTTATCCCTGGATTTTCCTCCAATCGGCTCCTGAAGTCTCCCACGTTTCATGATCGATCTTGTTGACCAGCCACTACCACCCCACTCGCACCGCAAGTAGCTTGTTATCAGGAATCTAAACCCTGATAAGCCGCATTATCCGATCCAGGCCAGCCGTTTCTTTAAACTCAGAACATCAGATAATAGCTGCGAGAACCGGGCTCCGGAGCCCGTGCCGGGAGCCTCGCCCCGGTAACTCTTGCCCGGTGAAGGCTCGAACGGGGCAAAAGGAGCAGGTTTTCGGCCTTACCGACTCGCTTACGCGGTCCGTATTCACCTTCTATCAATGGACTTACCTCAATTCTCGTCCGTGGCACATCGTTTGCCAAATTCAGGCGTACGTGGTAGAAGTGAGGAGATCGGCATCCCATTTGTGGGATGTCCTCTAATCAACCTGAGAGGGGCAGCGCATGGCGCAAGAAGGCAACACAGGCTCGAACGGTGTAGCAAATCACCTGTCGATCCTGCGCGGTGGAAGCATTCTGGTCACAGGGGGTACGGGTTCCTTTGGCAAGATGTTCACCCGTCACCTGCTGAGCCACTACCAGCCGCGACGGCTGATCATTTTCAGCCGTGACGAACTCAAACAGCATGAGATGCGTCTCGCGGGGTTCAACACTCCTGAGATGCGCTACTTCATCGGCGACGTACGGGACAAGGAACGCCTTCGCCGCGCCATGCGCGATGTGGATGTTGTTGTCCACGCCGCCGCGCTGAAGCAGGTCCCCGCCTGCGAGTACAACCCGATGGAAGCGGTGCAGACGAATGTCGTTGGTGCGAAAAATATCATCGACGCCGCGCTCGACACCGGTGTGAAACGTGTCCTCGCGCTGAGCACCGACAAGGCGGTCAGCCCGGTCAACCTCTATGGCGCGACCAAGCTCGTGGCGGAGAAACTGTTCATCCAGAGCAACGCCTACTCCGGCGGCGATGGCACACGGTTTTCCTGCGTGCGTTATGGCAATGTCGTCGGCAGCAGGGGCAGCGTGATTCCAGTCTTTGCCAAGCAGCGCGAATCGGGAAAAATCACCATCACCGACCCGCGTATGACTCGTTTCTGGCTCACCCTCGCGCAGGGTGTCAAGTTTGTCGCGGGGTGCATCGACATGATGCATGGCGGAGAAATCTTCATCCCGAAAATCCCCAGTATGAACATCATGGACCTGGCGATGGCAGTCGCCCCGGAGTGCGGGGTGGATGTGGTCGGCATCCGTCCCGGCGAAAAGCTCCATGAGGTGCTGGTGGGCGAGGATGAGGCGCGTCATACGCTGGAGCTGGAGGAGATGTTTGTCATCCAACCCGCCCACCCCTGGTGGTCAAACAAGAACTTCAAGGAGGGACGTCCCCTCCCCGATGGTTTCCGTTACGACAGCAATTCGAACGACGAATGGCTGAGCATGGACGAACTGCGTCAGTTCGTCGAAGTCGTGGAAGGTGAAAACGAGACAACCTATGATCCCGTACGGGCGTCAGTGGATATTGCCGGAGGACGAGGCGGCGGTACTCGCCACCCTGAGGTCGGAGTGGCTCACGACCGGACCGACAGTCGAGAGGTTCGAGAAACGCTTCGCTGAACGGGTAGGCAGTGCGCACGGGGTTGCGGTCAGCAATGGCACCGCCGCACTCCATGCCGCAGTGCACGCCGCAGGTGTCGGTCCCGGCGATGAAGTGATTGTCCCACCGATGACGTTCGCCTCCACCGCGAACGTCGTGCTGTTCACAGGGGCGACACCTCGTTTTGCCGATGTGGACCCTCACACCCTCCTGCTCGATCCTGAAGAGGTAAGCCGTGCGATCACACCCCGCACACGTGCGGTGATCGGTGTCGATTACGCCGGACAGCCCTGCGACTGGGACTCCCTGCAAAAGCTGGCCCGTGAGCATGGCCTCGTCCTGATCGCGGATGCCTGCCATGCACCAGGAGCGACCTGTCGGGGCCGTCCTGTCGGTTCACTCGCCGACCTTTCGACCTTCAGTTTTCATCCGGTCAAGCATCTCACCACCGCCGAAGGGGGGATGATCACCACCGATGACCCTGCGCTCGCCCGGAAGATGCGCACGTTCCGTAACCACGGAATCACCAGCGACCACAGGAGTCGGCAGGAAAAGGGGACCTGGGAGTACGAGATGGTGGAGCTTGGATTTAATTACCGTCTCAGCGACCTGCAGGCAGCCCTCGGATTGAGCCAGCTCGAGCACCTCACGAACTGGCTGGAACGCCGCCGTGCAATCGCCGCCCGCTACCACGAGGCATTGTCAGCCCTGCCCGGTGTCGAACCGCTGAGCATACGTCCCGAGGTGGAGCACGCCTGGCATCTGTTTGTGGTACGGATTGATCCTGAGCAGGCCGGAGTGGACCGTGACTCCCTTTTTGACAGGCTTCGCGCACGTGGAATCGGTGTGAATGTCCACTACATCCCGGTTCACCTCCACCCCTATTACAGGGAACGGCTCGGCACAGGTGCGGGACTCTGCCCTGTGGCGGAGCAGGCATACCGACAAATCCTCTCGCTGCCGTTGTTTCCCGCTATGAGCGATAGCGATGTGCAGGAAGTGGTGGAGGCATTGCAGGAAACGGTTCAGATGGCGGGAGTGCAATGAAGGTTGTCGCCATTATCCAGGCTCGGCTTGGCAGCACCCGGCTCCCGGCGAAGGTGCTCAAACCTTTGCTCGGCAGGCCCATGATCGAGCATGTGATGGAACGAGTCGGGCGGGCATCCCGGCTAAGCGAGACCATCCTTGCAACGACCGACCTGGAACGTGACAACCCCCTCGCCGAGTTGGCGGGCAGCAGGGGATGGCCGTGTTATCGTGGCAGCGAGGAGGATGTGCTGGACCGTTACTACCAGGCTGCACTGGCCGCCCGGACCGATCTGGTCGTGCGCATCACCTCCGATTGTCCCCTGATGGACCCCGGTTTGATCGACGAGGCGGTGAAACGCTTCCAGGATGCCCTGCCCGAAGCGGATTACCTCTGCAACTGGCTGCCGGAACGCACCTATCCACGCGGGCTGGAGCTGGAAGTTCTCACGTTCGAAGCGCTGGAGCGTGTCTGGAGCGAGGATCACAACAAGCTCTGGCGTGAGCATGTCACAAGCTATATCGACTACCGACGGGAGCTTTTCCGCATTCACGGCATGATGTACGGTCGGGATGTGTCGCACTTTCGCTGGACAGTGGATGAGCCCTCTGATTTTCTGTTGGTGGAGCGGCTGTACGATCATTTTGGACAGAATGATTTTGCCTGGACGGATGTTTTGGAGCTGGTCGAGGCGACTCCCGCGCTGCGTGAGATCAATGCAGACGTGAAGCAGAAGGCCTGGCCGGTCAGTGCGGAAGAGTGGGAAGAGAAATAAGCAAGTGGTTGTGTCAGACGCCCACGTCTGACACAGAGTTGCGCGCTCTGCGCGCAAATGTCCGTCAGGTTCGGGGACCTGACGGAACCTGAAAGCCAGTCAAAGGACAAGTATCATGAGTGACAATCAGGGCAGAGCCGGATTCCGCCGGTTGGTGAAACGAGTGGTCGAGCAGGTCGCCTATGTGGAGAACATTCGCGAAGAGATGCCCCTTTTCCCGCAATACATCCACATTGAGCCGACCAACGCCTGCAACCTGAACTGCACCCACTGCCATCACCATCTGCGTGCCGATGGGAAGCGAGCCATCACCCGCCGTTTCGGGATGATGAAATGGGAAGTCTACACGAAGATTATCGACGAGCTGGCCGGGCGTCATGTCCCGGTCACCCTCGACACCCAGGGCGAGCCCACCCTTCACCCCCGCTTCCTCGACATGGTCGCCTATGCCCGCGAAAAAGGGGTTTATACCTCGGTCATCACAAATGCCACTCGTCTCACCGAGGAGATGGCGCTCGCCCTGATCGATTTGAAACTGGACCGCATTGTCTTCTCTTTCGACAGCATTGACAAGGAGCTGTATGAGTCGGTCCGGGTCCGTTCACGGTTCGAGCCGACCCTGCTCAATGTGCTGCGCTTTATCCGTCTCAATCACGAAGCAGGCCATCCCACCCATGTCTGCGCCTCGATGGTCTACCAGGAGAGAACGAGGGGACAGGCGGAGCAGTACAAACGCTTCTTCCTTTCCTTGCCGGTGGACAAGGTTTTTCTCAACCCGCTGCTAAACCTCGCCGGTCTGAGCGAAGTGGGCAGCGCGGAGGTGGATGAGGGAGACCCACTGGGAAGACCGCAGTCCGACTGGCCGGTCTGCCGGATTCCCTGGGAGAGCATGACCATCAACTATGATGGGACTGTCGGTCCCTGCCCCGTCGATGTGAACGTGGTGTACGGGCTCGCGAATGTCGCCGACGCGACCCTCGAGGAAATCTGGAACAACGAGCGGATGAAGCGTTTCAGGCGTGCCCATATCACCAAAGACTACTCGCTGATCGAGGAGCAGGGGAAGTTGTGCGGAAGCTGCAACGGCAAGTTTGATCCCGAGTATGACCTGCGCGATTATCGTGATTACGCTGTGAATGCCATCGAAAGGAACGCCATCCACTTCGCGCATCAGCTTGCGGAAGAGGAAGGGGGCGCCCAAGTGGAAAATGATAACGCGCGTTATCACCGATTGCTGGATGTGATCGAAGGTCTGGAGCAGGGCGCCATGATTATCTCTCCGACAGCCAGGCCGTCGAATGCGGGAGTGGAAGCGTGATTTCGGCAAGCTCCACCCATAAGATCAGCGCGGACAACACCGCGCGCGCGAACGGAGATTCCCTCGATCTGTTCCTCGAGCGCACACGCAGCAGCGATTACCAGGAGTATCTGGGCGGAATGGGGTACGCTGTCGACCGGATGCGCCAGGTACGTTTCTCGACTGATGACCCAATGCAGCTCTACCAGATTCGTGGAGACTCCGAGACCATCCAGGCAGTGGGCAGGATAAGCCCGCTCGCCTGGGATAGCGAGGTGCTCAAATTTCCCGTCGCACGGATTGATGTTGTCGCAGGGACAGATGGCGTAAGCAGCGCTAAGGTGATCCGCGCCATGACCGAGCAGGCGGATCGCTCGGGAGTTCGGATGCTGACCGCACGAGTCAGGGGAGATGATTTCCCCACCCTGCATGCCCTCGAGCATCATGGATTTCGCCTGATGGACACCCTGACTGTTTTCCTGCTTGATCGGAACCGACCCCTCCCCTTCAGCCCGAAACCAATGCCGGACGGTGTGAGCATCGAACCCCTCAACCCGGAGGATCGGGATAAACGCCGGATCCTGCAGGAGATCGCTGCGGAATCGTTTCGTAGCTCAAGGGTGATGAACGACCCCGGAATCACTCCGAGCCAGGCGTCACGGTTTTTCAGGCGAATGAGCGAGGATTTGCTGAACCACCCCGGGGCGTTGTCGCTTGTCGCACTCAATGAGGGGCACCCGGTGGGATTCGCTGTCGGACAGAGGGATGATGGTCTCTCATCAGCGATCGGACGCAACATCGGCTATCTCTGGTTAATTGGTGTGGCGTCCCAGGCTGCCGGGCGGGGAGTCGGTGGTGCGCTGCTGCGTAGATTCGCTGCGGATTTTCTCAGACGGTTCGATCTACTGGAGATTGCGACACAAAGCTGCAACCTGGAAGCGATGAATCTCTATGTCCGCCACCGTTTGCCGGTCGTGGCCACGAGTGCGACGCTGCATCGACATACTGGAAGGTAGAAGGTGCCTTTTACACAACGCGCGATGAAAGGTAATCATTGCAGCGGTACGCCTCTCCGCGTTGAGTAATCGTCGCCGGGATTTCGATCAGGCCTCCTGACCTGACCGAATGGGCAGCCGGGGGGATGCCATTCAAGACAGGAGACGCTAATGGTACCCATTCAGGATTGGCTTCCCCTCGCTCACCTCGTGGGGGCTGTCCGAATCGGCTTTGGGTTGATGGTCCTGGTGAAGCTGGCTTATTCCTTCGACGCCCTCAATCTCGTATGGGCGCATCGGAGGCCGGGGAGGGAGAGCCTGTTTCGTCTGCTCCGTCTCCTCCTTTTCGGCTCAGCTATCTGCTTCACTCTCGGCCTCTTCACCGGACCGGCCGCTTTGCTGATATGGGGGCTCTACCTCCTGCTCTGGCGTTACTCCTCCCTGTTCGGGATGGAAGATCTCGTCTTTCACGCAGTCTCGTTCTATTTCGTGTTCGCCGGGGCCGGTGCAGCGTTGTCGCTGGACAGCCTGCTTGGAACCTCGATCTGGGGCAGGCTGCCCGCTGATGGAATGCTTCCCGAGCTTGCCCTGGCAATCGCGCTGGGCAACATCTTCCTATCCGCCGGGGTAACCAAACTGCCCAGTCGGATGTGGCAGCGGGGGCTTGGCGCCTATTACTTCTTCCTGATGCCGAACTTCAGGCGCCTCGATACCAGCCTCATCACACGTTACGAATTGCCGATCCGAGCGCTGAATTATGTCGCGCTCTTGATGGAGTTGCTCCTGCTGCCCGCTATCCTGCTGAATGGCTGGCCTTTCGGTTTCCTCTTCTGGCTGCTTGCCTTCGGCTTCACAGTAAGCCTTGCAACCATATTTGTCCTGACCTGGATCGGTGAGGCGCTGAGCATGGTCATGTTGATCCTGCTCTGGCTGCTTCTATACCAGCAGGGCGAGGGTCTGCTCCCACTGCTCACGGCTGAGCTAACTTCCCTGACCTGGACTCCCTGGACCACTTCGCTGGTCGGACTGCTCAGCCTGACTCTGTTCGCCGGGCTTTGGGTTTCTATTGTCGCCTACCCGCAATGGGTGGCGAAGATTCCGCTCGTACGGGACCTGGATCGCCTTTTACGGGTCATTTCACGCCACTCCTGGGGGCTGATCCCCTGCATTGTCTTCACCGAAGCCCACATGGAAGGCCCGGTGGTCTATCGTGTCTGGGCGGTGGATGGCAGGGGAGAACGTGAAGTCTTTCGTATCTTTGGCGAAGCGAGCAATCCCGGCCCGGACCGTCCCTTCCGCCCGGCCTTTTACGAAGTCACTTCCTACAAGGTGGCGGAAGCCTGCATGGAGCTGGACCGATTCGGCGACGTCCAGAGTGAACCACGGCGTCTATTTATCCTACGGCTCGCCGAGCTGATCGCACGGAAAGCTGTAAAAAAGGGCATTGCACCGGAGGCGTTGCGCTTCCGTCTCCGGCAGATCATCCCGCCCAGTAAATTCGCCGGGTCGATCCAGCCCCACCTGGAAAAGCCCTGGCGGGATGCCTTCGAGGTACGTTTCGCGGGAGGGGAGGCCGTGGAAATCGTCAAAGCGGAGGGTCCACTGCTCGAGGGTCCGACCGGACGTGATCTGCGCAGGGTCTCTTTCGCATTTAACCCGCGCCAACCATGAGAGCGATATGACCACCACATTCCCGACTCCTTCACCCCCCCTTACGCTGAAGGGTCCACTCTTCCTCTACGATGCCGATTGCGGGGTCTGCACCGATACGGTTCTCTGGCTGAAACGGCGCGGCGCGGGCAGTGCGATTACCTTCGCGCCTTACCAGGGGCAGGACGCGCTTCTGGAGCGAGTGCGTCTGACCGGGGAGGATTGCCGCAAAGCCGCATGGCTACTCGAACCACGGGATAAAGTGGTCCGTTTACATCGAGGCGCAGCGGCGGTCAATTTCGCGCTGAGTCGGCTGACCGGAAGTGGCGGCCTGATCTGGCGTCTGCTCGCCAGCCTCTACCCCCTGCCGCTGGTTCGCCAGGTCCAGGACCTGACCTACACATGGTTCGCTCAGAATCGTCACCGTTTCAGCCGGGATGGAGAAGTATGTCCCGTCGACCCACCCGGAGAACGGGGATGAGCGGCTCGATCTACAGGGAGATCGATCTGGAAGAGGTGATCGCCGAATACACTGCTTCTGCCTCGGCGTCATCCGCCCACGAGCGTGCCAAATGGGGCAGCGCGGAGGGGATGGAAAACCGATTCCGATTCACCCTGAGCAAGCTCCCGCTTGACCGTGTACGTCGCTGGCTGGACATCGGCTGTGGCGAGGCGGACCTTTTCGCGCTCGCGGAGGCGGCTGGCTTCCGTTTCGAACGGCTTGTCGGCCTGGATGTCACCCCGGCGATGGTCGCCCGCGCGAAAAGACGCCTGTTTACCTCGCCCGCCGAATGTAAGGTCGGCTCGCTTGAGCAGGCTGGCGAATCCGGGGAGATGTTTGACCTCGTCACCCTGCTTGGGGTGCTCCAGCAATGCGGATTGCCCATCGAGCGTGCCCTTGCCGAGGCGGCCAAAGCCCTGAACAAAGGCGGCACACTCTTCCTGACAACCAAACATGCAGGGTGGGAAAAGTTCATCAGCGGTGAGCTGCGTCCCGAAGCCAATCACTCCTGGTTTTCACTACCGGATCTCCTTTCGGCAACCGAATCCGCGGGGCTGCGTGTGCAGCAAATCGGTGGCTTTTTACCGCGTGAAAACCGGGAAGTAGCGCCGGAGCAGTCTCACACGGTTTACCTGCTGGCAGTGCGGACCTGAGGGGGGAGGGGAGATGGAAGGAATCCAGCTTACGATCAGGGCGGATGCCGGACCTGCCATTGGCTATGGCCACTTCAGCCGCTGTATGACTCTGCTGCACGCTCTGCGGAAATGTACTCCCCTCAACTCCACCTGGCTGGTTCGTCCCGATTGCGACACAGTTCCCTTGAAGGAATCCGGGGAGGAGTGGCGTGTGATAGAGGGGGAGGGTTGGATCGACTCCCTGACGGCTGGGAGAGCTCCATTGCTTCTGGACAGCTACAAGACCACGGTCGAACAGCTTCAGCGGCTGTCGGATCGAGGAGTGCATGTCACCCTGATGGAAGATGGATGCCGTCTGCCCCACTACCCGGTGGACCTGCTCATCGACTCCGCACCGCAGGCGGCGCAATTGCCCTACAGGGGCGAGATTCACACACGCTTCGCTCTCGGCACATCCTACCTCCCCCTGCGCAACGAGTTCGCTGAACTGCTGGAACGGCAGATCACCCCGGACCCGGCTCGCCATCTGCTGGTTACCTTCGGCGGGAGTGACCCGGAGGATTACACGGCACGTTTCCTGCCAATCCTTGAGAGGCTGGATGAGCTGGAAAGGGTGACCGTGGTGCTCGGACCGGGGTACCGTGGACGCGCCTCTGCCACGGAAGTCGGAGAGAGGGTAGTCCTTGCACGTTCTGTCCACAACATGGCAGAACTGATGCGTAACGCCGACCTTGCCCTTGCAACAGCGGGCGGAACCGCGCTGGAACTGGCTTCCCAGGGCGTGCCCGCCCTTCTGCTGCCGGTCACAAGAGACCAGCAGCCCATCGCCGAAGCGCTTATGGAGGCTGGTGCAGCACAAATCCTCCGTGAAGTCTCAGAATCCGCACTGCTGAGCAGCCTGCACGACCTGATCGCCGACCATCATCTCCGCGCCACAATGAGCCTGACGGGGCAGCAACTGATCGACGGCAAAGGTGCGGAACGTGCCGCGAATCTCATCCTCGAATCCTGGCGAAGGGCATGGCATTCATGACTTCCAGCAACGCGACAAAACCTACCTGGATCGATTGCGAGGTCCACCTCTTCCCCCGTTCCTGGTGCGACCCGCACTTTCGCGCACCGGAGAGCGAAGCTGTTTTGAACCGGGTGGTGTTTGATCATGTGGAACGTGAAGAAGCTCTTGCCGGTGCGCATCTGGACGGGTTGATCCGCGAAATGGACCGCTCCGGGATCCAGGGAGCCGTCATCATGGGGCTGCCCTGGCTCGATCCGGTACTGTGCGACGAAAACAATCAGGCTGTTGCAGATGCTGTACGTCTCCATCCGGACCGTCTGATCGGTGTCGGAGTGCTGCCTCCGCCGGACAGAGTCGATCTCGTGGACGCGGTCGTGCGGATTCACGAACAGCACGGTCTGCGCGGTGTGAAGGTGATTCCCGCATGGCAGGGGTGGCGTCTCGATGACCCCATCCTGCACAATGCCTGTATCGAGATGGCCCGGCGTGGCCTCGTGCTGATCCCCCACACTGATCACCCCTACCTGCCGGATGAGGGTTTCGACCCGGTTCACCGTCTCTACACTGTCGCCAGGAATCATCCGGAGCTGAAGATCGCCGCCCCCCACCTCGGCGGGCTGCTTGCCGCCTATGGTTTGCATGAGCCGGTGCGGGAAACCCTGCGTAATGTTCTATTCATCGGGACCGTCCCGAAGAGCATGCCGATGATACGGTGGGCGGTGGAAGCTGTCGGTGCTGACCATGTCGCCTTTGGAACCGATTTCCCCTTCAATCCGAGCCATGACCAGAAAATCATGCGTCAGCAGGTTGAAGAGATGGGATTTACACCGCATCAGCTTGCACGGATCGCCGGGTTGAATACGTTGGAGTTTTTCGGGGTCAAGTGGTGAAGATCGTAACCGGTCACCAGCCCGTTTACCTCCCCTGGCTTGGCTTGCTGCACAAGGCGAGCCTGGCGGACACCTTCATCTTCATGGATGATGTCCAATTCCTCCGCCAGGACTGGAACAACCGGAATCGGATCAAAGGCCCGAATGGCGCCTTCTTCCTGACTGTACCGGTTAAATTGAAGCAATCTGCCAGCGAACGGCTACGCGACATCCGTGTCGAGACGGAGGGGTTCGGCACAAAACACCACTGGCAGAGTGAGCACTGGCGGGCGTTGCAAAATGGCTACCGTCGTGCACCATTCTGGCAGGATCACGCCCCCTTTCTCGAATCCTTCTACCTGGAGCACGCCTGGCAGTGGCTGTGGGAACTCAACCTGGCTCAGCTGCGCTATCTGTTCGACCAGTTCCAGCTCCACCCCGAGCTGCTGATCGCCAGCGAAGTGGGGTTCGAGGGAAGCAAGTCCGACCTGGTCCTGGATCACTGCCGTAAAACCGATGCACAGCTTTGTGTAACCGGTACCCATGGACGGGAATACATCGACCGTGAGAGTTTCTTCGAGGCGGGGGTCAGCCTGAACTTTCAGGAGTATCGTCATCCTGTTTATCCGCAGCGATTCAACAATTTCGTCAGCCATTTGACCGCCTTCGACCTGTTGTTGAATCACGGTCCGGCGAGTGTGGACCTGATGTGTGACGGCAATGTCACACGTGCGAGTCTGATCGAGGAAGCTGAAAGCAGAGGAACACCCGGCCTGTTGGAAGGAAAAATCCGCTGATGGAAACCACGTTCACCATCGGGAGCCGTTTGCTCCGCCCTGAAGACCCCCCTTTTATCGTGGCGGAGATCGGTGTCAATCATAATGGCGACCTTGACCTCGCGCTGCGCAGCATCGATGCCGCCGCCGCCTGCGGGGTGGATGCGGTGAAGTTCCAGACTTTCCGTGCGGAAGAGTTCATGGCTGACCCGGATCACCCCTACGAGTACGAGAACCGTGGCGAGAAAGTGCGCGAGTCGATGTATGAAATGTTCAAACGACTCGAGCTGCCCGAAAGCTGGCACGAACGACTCAAACGACACAGCGAAGAGCAGGGACTCGCCTTCCTCTCCTCCGCCGCCGATCCCCTCTCGGCCGAGTTGCTCCGCGACCTGGGGGTGCCCCTCCTCAAGCTGGCCAGCGAGGACCTTGTCAACCTGCCCCTGCTCACCCATGTCGGCGGACTGGGTCTGCCGGTGATCCTTTCTACCGGGATGGGGGATGAAACCGAAATCAGCCGCGCGTTGGACGCACTACGTCAGCAGGGATGCGAGCAGATTCTTCTGCTCCACTGTGTCTCCCTCTACCCCACCCCGGATGACCAGGTCAACCTGACACGTATGATGGCACTACAGAAACGCTACAGCCTGCCGGTGGGTTACTCGGATCACAGCCGCGGAATCGAGGCGAGCATCGTCGCCACCGCGCTCGGCGCCCTGCTCGTGGAAAAACACTTCACCCTCGATTGCAATCTCCCCGGACCGGACCATGCCCTCTCCGCAGACCCGGAGGAGATGGCTTCGCTGGTACGTGCCGTACACAAGGCTGCGCTGCAACGGGGTTCCGATGCAATCGAACCCTCGCCCGGGGAGAGGGAGGCGCGTCTCGCCTTTCGCAGGAGCATTGTGGCAGGAACCGCCTTGCCGCCCGGCAGGGTACTCAGGGAGACCGACCTCCTGCTGAAAAGGCCCGGCACCGGCCTGGCACCCCACCTGCTTGAATCGTATATCGGGAAGAAGCTGAAGCGTGCCCTTGCACCGAACGAGCAGCTGCGAGCGGAGGATGTGGAAGAGTAGTGGTTAATTCTCTGAAGTGGCCGTTCCCGATCGCCCCAAAATGATACACCCATACTTCTGCAGATTCATCGCGTCCTGGCCCACCCACGAAGTCTGTTCCATTCATCACGACACCAGCTCATCCGACAGGATGATAAGTGCCAGAAAATCAACAGGAAATGCGCTCTTCACCAAATTGGCACCCGGCTTGCTCCATCCTGCAGTGAGGATTGACCCTCCTCATGATGCTTTACTCCTACATCGTCTCAAGCATCACCTGTCTCCCTGTCCGCATCGGACGCGAGCCTTTCTATCCTCCCCACCCCAGAGGGGAGGTGGAGTCCCCGGATTCAGTTGCCACCCCCTGGGCAATTGAGCCGGGGACGGCTTGTTTTCAGGGGATCAACCCCATCACGCGGGCCGGGCTGCCCGACCCCCCCTTCAGCAGTAGCGGTGAGATGATCAGCCATCCGCCGAAGTGTGGCATTGCCTCCAGGTTGGCCAGGTTCTCGAGGTGGGGCAGACCATACCCCGCACACAATTTCCCCGCATGAAACTGTTCATCATCGCCCGGATCGATTCCGGGAGCGTCACTGCCGAGCCCGCAAACCTTACGTTCACGCACCAGCCATTCGACGGCCTCCACCCCGAACCCGGGCCAGAGAAATGCGCCTTGCCTGTCTCTTGCGAACACTTTGTCCGCATCCTGCCAGAAACGGCTCCAGCCGGTTCGCAACAGGACCATCGCTCCGGTAGGGATCGTACAGCCACATTCTTCCTCGAGCGTCAGCAGATCGGCTACCCCCACCCTGTTGCTGTCATTGGCGAGTTTCGGGACCTCGACAACCACCGCAGGGGAGACCAGGCGATCTGCGCTGAACGAATCCACTGCTTCACCTTCAGCGTGGAAATGCGAGGGTGCCCCGAAGTGAGTGCCGAGATGTTCGGACAGGGTCCAGGAATGCAGCAGCCAGCCCTCTCGTTCCGGGCTGGCGACGGGGTCACGACGGGTCTCCGGGTCGCCCGGCCAGAGGGGCATGCCCGGATGAATCGTGTGGGTCAGATCGATGATACGGAAGGGAAACGCCACGGCACCGCCTCGACACGAATCCGGAGAATCACGATGGCACGGTCACAATATAGCAGTTCATGACAGAAATGTCCCTTCAGGGAAGCCTGCATCGTTTCCGATCAGCTTGGCCGGGGTGTGGTTGTGCTCGAACGTCTCAGCCCTTTCACCAGGGGGAACCCAAACCGTTTGGGCTGCTCTGAGTGACAATCACTCCAAAACTCAATCACTCGCGGGGCAGGTCTCCGCATCAGTGGAGATCTGTCGCAACGCTGGCTATCCAATCCGCAGGGACATTCGGGAACCACCATCCCATAAATACGCTGCAAAGCCCCCGCTACTTCACCACAGTCAGCCGTGTTCGGCTGCTCGCACCATGGCTTTCCACACGGAGGAAATAGGTACCCGATCCGAGCGCATCAAGCGGAAGGTCCAGCATATGCTGCCCCGCTGAAAGCTGGTAATGGCGCATGGCAATCCGCTGCCCCAGCAGGTTGTGCAGCGTGAGTTGGACTTCGCTGCTCTGCACAAGACGCAGGATCGCCATGGCGGAAGCATTGGTGGGATTGGGGTAGACCCCCTCGAGCATGAACAGAGTAGGCTGTGAGGAAGGCTTCGTGGGGGCGAAGTTCTCATCCTGCGCCATTTCCACAGCGGAGAGCGCGTCGACAATCCCCCAGCCCAGCAGCGTGTCGGGGGCTTCGCTCTGGCTGGCTGTGGCACGCAGGATGTCGATGATCCGGGCAGGGGTAAGCTCAGGATTGGCCTGGAGCATCAGCGCCACAATCCCCGCCACAGTGGGGCAGGAGTAGGACGTGCCGCTACCCAGCCGGTAGGATTCGGCCGTTGTTTCATCGACCGTATAGTTGTCCATCCCCATCGCACTGACATCGGGTTTCAACCTGCCATCGACCGTGTAGCCGTGGGAACTGAAAAAGGCAAATTCGCCGAACCCGTCCACTGCACCGACCGTCAGCACCGTCTCGGCGTCACCCGGCGCACCGACCCAGGGTTCCTCCGTATGCCCGCTGTTGCCCGCCGAATTGACCACCAGCAGTCCGCGTGCCGCCGCCATCCCTGCGGCTACAGTGGTTACCCCGGTTGCACCGTCAAGATCTTCGTAACCGTACCAGTCCGTGTAGCTGAGGCTGGAGGAGACCAGGTCCGCGCCATTCGCCTCGACCCATTCCAGACCGGTGACCCAGTAATCCTCCTCGGCAGGATATTCGTCCGCAGCGTCCTCGGTCCTCGCCAGCAATACTTCAACCTCCGGCGCAACACCGATGAAGTGATTACGGTGATCGGCCGCAACCATCGAAAGGGTTCGGGTACCGTGGGAGTGGAAGGCCACGTTTTCGGTGGAATCATGCGTGTTGAATGTCCCCACCAGGTTCAGGCCGTTGAATGCCACATGAGTGTTCAGGCCGATCCAGCCGGCGTCGAGGAACCCGATACGCACCCCCTCCCCCTTGAAACCCATCTCGTGGAGGATCGGGACATTTACCAGATTGTTCTGCAGGTAAGAGAAACCGTACTCGGTGGAGTCAACCTCAGCGACCTGGCGTGCGGAAGGAAAGGGCTCATCTGGCTGGTAACGGGAGCGGCGTACTTCGCGCACCTCGCGCACACCTTCGAGCGCACGCAACGACTCGGCTTCTCCTGCAGTCGCCCAGAGCGAGACAGCATTCAACCAGCGGCTACGGACGCGAAGTTTTAGGCCGGATTCCAGCACTGCCTGCCACGCCACAGGTTCCGGGTCAAGGTCGAGGTCGGAAATCGCTGATTGATGGAGACGTGTTCGTCTTTGCAGGGCACGGGGGTCCGTGCGGTCGGCTGCCGCCTGAACTGCCCCTTCGGAGTGATCGCGCTCGGAGAAAAAGACCCAGTACGGGAGTCGTTCAACCTCGGCGTGTGGTGCGTTTCCCAGGAGGAAAAACATCGCCATCATGCTCAAGAAAAACCGTGCAAACCGTTTCATGGCGATCGTCCTTTGCGCCAGTTCCTGTTGTCGTCCCAGCCCGCTCACTTCACGAGGGTCACTCGCCGTACATTGGCGAGCCCTTCCCCCTCCAGACGCAGAAAGTAGCTTCCGCTACTGAGCGAAGTGGCATCCAGCGTCCGTTGCCTCACGCCGCCCGCCTCCACATGCCAGACCTGCGACTCCACCTGCCTGCCGAGCAAGTCGAAGAGACGCATCCGCACCTCGCCGGGTTTGCTCACACGGTAACGGATCACAGCAGTGGCATTAAAGGGGTTCGGATAAATGTCCATCAGTGCAAAACCCACTGGTTGTACGACATCCGGGTCATCTCCGCCGACAGCCGTGGTGCCATTGCCGACAAAGACCCAGAATCGGAAACGCCGCTCGCTTTCGGAGACGGTCTCCAGGGGGAGACGCACTACGCTGGAATCACGCAGATCGTCAATCAAAATGTTGTACCCGCTGTCCAGCAGCCAGAAATGGTATTCCTCCGGCGGGTAGACATAGCCATCCTCTATCACACTGCGAAATCCATCGAAGGCGATCTCAACCGAATCTGCAGGCTCAAGCCCGGGCTGATCCGGCAGCGACCGGGAGGTAAACTGGAAAGACCACTGCTTCACCACCCCGCTCCCGATCGGCGAACGCACGTCGTGGAAAAGCGGGTCCGCACCCGGCGGCAGGCTGCGGAGTTCAAAGGAGAGATTAGTCCAGTCGATGATAGGTGCATCGTAGGGGTCCAATCCATTCAACGCTTGCGGATGCACACCGAACAGGTGTCCAGCATCCCGTCCCATGACCACACCGTCGCCATCCACCGCCGATGCCCCCAGCAGCAGACCCCACTCCATTCCGGCAAGCAGGTTACCCTGCGAGGGCTGGGAACGATCCCCAGGAACCCGCACACTTTGCGCACTCTGGTTAAAGGTGAGCACCACTCCCGCCTGCCAGGGCTGCAGGATGCTCAGCGAGGGAACCAATGCGCCACGGCCATCCATGACATAGAGGTACCTGGACGCAACACCTGATACGGCAGCCTGGTCGAAACTCACCGGACCGCCGGATGTCATGATCCGCAGGTTGCTCCAGTAGACCGGGAAGGGGAAGGGATTGGCGAGCGTGTGGAGGGCGAAACGATCCTGAACCGGCAGATCGATCAGCAGCGGATCCCGGTTGTCCAGTGCGGTACCCGGCACGTGCAGGGTGACAGTCGGCGATATCCGCTGACGAATCATAAACCCGGTCCCCGGCTCGATCGGGGGGGGGTCCCCCAGGTCGACTCCTCCAACCTCGGGTTCGTGGTAACGCATCATCATCCGTGTGACCGGATTCCAGCGGCTCAGCCGCCAGGTCGATTCACTCGGAACTGCGCCCCCGAAATCCGGACCGAACAAGAGCTGTGGCTCTTCGGTGGGCGGAATCACCGGCACACCGATCATCGCCCACTGGTTGTAACGAAGGTTATAGTCCGATGTGGACCGTTGGGCGAAGGGAGTGTTGCCGTAGTACCCTGCATTGGCCCGCCCGCCATTCGCCTCCGGTTCATTTCCAAACGGCGCATCGGGGTGGGCGATGTCCACCACGGGCGAGCCTGGCAAAACCGTAAACTGGGAGACAGGCTGGAGGAAAAGCGGGTCCTGGTTAACATTGCCTGTCCCCGGGTAGGGCGAAGTGTCGTCCGTTTCGAGCAGCGAATACCCTGCGTCGATGTGAGGTCCGGCGATCGTGAGGTTCGCACCCGGGTTGTTCCCATTGCCCCAGATGACTGAATTGCGAAGGGTGACCACATCGCTCAGCCCGCCAGCCGTCTGCAGGGCGGATGCGCCATTGTGGATGTTGCTCTGGTTCCGGGTTATTGTCAGATGATTCAACGTCGCCGCAGAGTTGATCAGGCCAATTGCGCCGCCGTCATCACGTGCACTGTTGTCGTGAATCAGCAGGTGTTCCAGGGTCACACCGTTGACATCCGAAATGTAGATCGCCCCGCCATGTCCTTGGAAATCAGGGATGCTGGGATGGTCTGCACGGTTGCCGTAGAGGCGCAGGTTACGAAGTGTCATCGGACCGCCGTGCAGGGCAAGGATCGCTCCGCCCTGCAAGGCCCGTCCACCTGTCAGCGACATCTCTTCGACAACCCACTGTGTAGCGGCAACCGCGGTGATCAGGTTCGTCTGCAGGCTTCCGGCATTCAGAATTGTCACTCCGGGGCCAGCACCCGAGAGGGTGGTCTGGTCGATCATGGGGAGCGGGTAGTATTCTGTCTGATGGGTGTACGTCCCCGCCGCGATGTGGATGACATGGGGACGGCCCGCGGTGGTGTCCGCCACTGTCAGGGCGTAGCTGATGCTGCGAAACGGCAGGTCGGGGCTCAGCCCACGATCAGGCTCATCGACCCCGTCGGTCGCGACATGAAAATTCGCAGCCTGCACCGAGAAGGCGATGGTCCCGATCAACAGGCAGACGACTGCCAGGTGTTTCATCTACTCCCCCTCATCCGTGCACGGGTGACTGTTCCTCAATTCGACAGACGATTCGCCCGATTGGAAACCACTTCTCTCGCGATGGGTAACTGTCAGCTCCCGGTTCTGTCACCAACAAGGTCACTTCTGCAGCAGCACCTTCCGGAATTGCGTCACCCCTGCACCCTGGGCTTCCATACGAACGAAATAGATCCCCGTTGCCAGACCATCCGCCTGCCAGGCCACCGTATGACGACCCGCCTGGTACTGCCCGCGCACAAGTGTTGCCACCTGCTGCCCCAGGGTGTTGAACACGGTCAATGTGACATCCGAGGGCTCGGCCAGGTGGAAACGAACCAATGCACTCGAGTTGAAGGGGTTTGGACTTACGTCTGCCAACTGGCTGGTGAGTGGCAAACCGTTACGATTTTCACGCGCCGCATCCAGCGCCCCGGGAGTCTCGGTAGCAACCAGCCAGAACCGCTTGTACATGTGATGTGAATCGAACTGGTTGTTCAGCGTGAGCGTCAATTCCGGGGTTTCACGCAGATCCGCGACAAGCAGCGGGTCACTCTCCGGATTGAAGGTCAGGCCATTCCAACCGTAAATCCGCAGTTGAACTCCCTCAGGCACCTGGGAAATGGTCGGCCACTGGATCTTCACATCCACCGCGTAGGTGTTTCCGGCACCCGGCACAGTGGCGTCATGGTAGAACCAGGTCTCCATCATCCAGCTCTTGTAATCGACCTGGCTCAGGTTGTTTTCGCGGAAGTCATAGGCGAGACGGTGAGTGGGGATTCCGTTTTCCACCAACCGTGTACGCAGGAATACCGCTTCGCTCGCCTGGGGTGCATACTGCAGCGCGTCGAACTTGTCCATCCCGTCGGAGAGATCGCTGCCGACACCAATCCAGTTGTCCAGGTCTACCTGCAGCGCATCTGTTCGCCTTGCGGTCAGCATCAGCATCCAGTCCACCGCCTCGTCCAGCTCGGCAAGTTTGAAGGTGGCCGCGGTCTGATCAACCTGGAAGGGGTTGAACTTCATGTAGACCGGATCGGTGGTCAATACAGCCACCCAGAACCCCTGCCAGGGATCGAGACGGCCATAGTATGCCTCGTGACGCTCCTCCTCATGGTTCCAGACTCCGGCATAGGCGCTCACCAGGCCGAGGTCGGCCGCCTCCAGAGGCGTATGCCACACACTCTGATCGGTGGAGAAACGGACATCCGACCAACTGATCGCGAAGGGCCAGGGGTTGGCCATCATGTTGTACCCGTAAGGCGGATTGCCCCCGCCCGGCCAGGGTTCCAGCTCGACAACAAAGGCTTCAGCGGGACGCATGACACGGTGAATGTCCACCGCAACCGCAGGCTGGTTTTGCACTGCTCCTTCGTTCCAGACAAACCAGTAGCCCAGCCCCGGGGCGATTGGTGGCGGATCACCCACATCCACACCCCCCGTATTCGCTTCCGGCTCCATGTAACGCAGGTACCCTGCAAAGGTCTGGCCTTCACCGTAGGGTGCGGCATTCGTCCAACGGCTGAAACGCCAGGTCTGAAGCTCCCAACTCGGGGTTGTGTTGTTCAGGTTGTCGCCCCAGGCGTACAGGGGGATGTGTTGCTGGTCGGTTTCATCCGGCTGAATCGGCGAACCCATGAAGATGTACTTGTTCTTCATCACAACCTTGCTCGAAGCCGATGGCGGAGCGGGTTCCACATCCGGTATCGATGTTTCCGGGTAGCTCGAACCGCTGATCACCATCCCCCATCCCATGTTGACACGATCGCCATTGGGTTCGGTCTCGAAGCTGTAATCAGCGTTCGGGTCACCAGCGTCGATGACCGGACTGCCCGGTATGACACTGAAGTTGTTGGCGATTGGATCGTAGTAAAAGGGGTTCACATTGGTGTTGCTTGTGCCGTCGACTACACCCCCGCCATCTGTCTCCACGCAAGAGTACATGTAGGTCACATTCCCCGGGTCATTTCCGGAACTGCCGGATACCGAACTCTCCTCCCCGGTGAAAATCGCGGTCCTCGAAGTGTCGCCATTGCCCCAGATGATGCTCGAATTGATCGTGGTCAGGCTGTTCTGGTCCGTATAGATCGCTGATCCGCTCGTCTCGGACTGGTTGAACGCCATTGTCACATTTGTGATTTCCAGTTCGGCGAAGCTGTTTTTACGGTCCCAGTAGATCCCGCCGCCATCGCCCGCAGCGTAATTCCCTGCGAACAGCGCTTGCGAAATGCTCACCTCCACCGCCTTCTCCACATGAAGCCCGCCACCCTGGGATTCCTGCGCAGAGGCGCCGTCAGCGACATTGTCGAGGAACATCACACGGGTCAACTCGATCCCGCCCTGGTTGTCCTGGATGTACATGCCGCCGCCATCGCCACGTGCCAGGTTTCCGATGAAGGCCACATTGTCCACCTCGATATTGTCCACCTTGTACAGGTAAACACCCCCGCCATCATACTGGCCATATCCTGCCGGAGGCACCGAAGTCTGGTTCTGCTCGAAGATGCCGTCGGTCAGCTCAAATGCCCCCACCTGGGTGACATACAACCCGCCGCCATGTCCGTAAGTCCCGGAGGAGTTGCCGATCACTGTCACATCATCCATGCTCACCGGGATGTCCTGTCCGCCCTGCTGGAGGCTGAGGAACATGCCACCGCCATCCCCGCCCGATGCATTGTTGGTCAGGGTGAGCCCCTGTACGATCACACTGTCCGCGTTGCTCACGCCGGTAATCGAGATGCCCCCGCCCTTGCCGCCGAAGTTCTCCCGGGTGTCGCTATCCGCCACCGTAATCTCTTCGAGAGTGAGCCGTCCCTGCAGCCCATGCATGTAAATCCCGCCACCATTCGCGGCGGTATGTGCATCCGAGACTGTCACCTCGCTCAGTGTGACCCCGCCTGTGGAGTTGGTCAGGCTGATGCCGCCGCCATTCGCCCACTGTGCCTGGCTGTCCTCGATGTCCACACCCGACAGCGTCACACCCCCACTGAGTCCCGTCAGATAAATCGAACCACCGCTCTGACCGGCATAGGAACCTTCAACCGAAACATCGCTCAACGTCACCCCACCGCTCGAACTCTCGATCGAAATCGCTCCCCCGGACCCCCAGAGCGCTTCGGAGTCGGAGATGTCGATATCGTCCAGCATGATTCCGCCGTTGATCGACTTCAGGTAGAACGCCCCACCGCTCTGCGCTGCACTGCTGCCTGTCGAGGAGAGCTGCGACACGGTCAAGCCGCCGGACACGTTCTCGATGTACAGCACGCCACCCTTGTCATAGGTTGCTGCCGAGTTGGTGACCGTCAGCCCATTGATGGTCACATTGCCCTGGATGTTGAGCAGGTAGAATGTGCCGCCCGATTGCTGGGCGACTGGGGAGGTTGCGGTGAAGTCCGTGACCTGGATCGACCCTATGCTGGTAGCGTACATCGCGCCGCCATTGGTGTACAGGGCGTTCGGTGTGTTCATGCTGACACGGGTCAGCGTCAACGATCCCGCCACTCCACTGGCGCGAATCCCGCCGCCGCTGAAGTTGTCGTTGATCGGCGATTCGATGGTCACATCCTGCAGGATCACCGACCCGCCGATGTCGCTGACACGTACCCCCGGGTTGTCCGGTGCACTGCCCGTGTAGTCGAAACCTGTGATTGTCACATCGTACAACTCGACATTGTTGGCAGAGTTACGCAGGTACACACCGCCACGGCCCCCGCTCAGGGTCATGTCGCTGAGGATGAAGCGAGCGGGACCATTGCCATCAAAGATGTAGTATTCCACCCAGTTTGCAGCGCCCAGACCATTGACGATTGTCGTTCCTTCGCCCGCGCCAGTGATCGTCACATACCCCGCACTTGCAGGGACGGTAATGGGGAAACCCCCCTCACTGGCACGGTTGTACGTTCCCGCCGCGACATGGATCACCGCAGGGTTGCCCACCGTGCCGCTGACCTGCTGCAGGGCATAGGTGATCGTACGCCAGGCGCTGCCGGGGGAAGTGCCGGAATTGGAGTTGTTGCCGGATGTGCTGACATAGTAGTCCGTCGCAAACCCGCTGCTTACCGCCAGCAGCAGGATCATCAGCGTTCCAATGAGACGTTTCATCGTTAGCTCCCTCCAGGGGGTCTGCACCTCGGCAGGCGTCACCCCCGAAAACCCACTTCCCCAAAAAAATCCATCTTCCAGCAATGCAAATTACGGACCCGCGATTGGTTCCGCCAATGCTGCACGTCACTCGCAGAACATCAACTCGACCCGTTTTCGACAGAAAAAACCGATCGTTGGCGCACTTGCCTCTTTCGACAGTCAGAGCTGCAAGATTACCCGACTTGCAGGATCGCTCCGCAGAAAAAGCTCCCAGTCAATGTGTGAACTCCGCTCATTTTGCGCTGTTCCATAATGTGCCAACAAAACCCTAAAAACCCAAAAGAATGATAGCCAGTTTGTACGATTCTCAGAGCCCGGTCTGCACTTTTCTCGTCCAAGCCCCAACCCGTTTTTCCCGACAAGACGGGAATCCAATTGCGGCAGGTCTTAACGGGTTGCGGCAGATCTCCCGACCTGCCGCACTATCGGACAGGTCAGAAGATCGAACCGAACCCTTTCACACTTCGAGGAGGTGCAACAGCGAAAACGAGCACCGCGATTCGCGGTTCTTCCCGCAAGCTCCCTGCAGAGGGTAGCGTAGCCTCTTCCGATCCCTCCAGTGCTCCACCGTGCCGCACCAAAGATTGCCTTCTGTGTTACCATCTCCTACTTTAGACGCCGTTGCATCATGCCTGATTCACCCAGCGAATCAACCGCACACGCGACGCTGGAGAGGTGGCCGAGTGGCTGAAGGCGCACGCTTGGAAAGCGTGTTTAGGCAACCCCTAACGTGGGTTCGAATCCCACCCTCTCCGCAACCATGAACCCCGGACCGATCGGTCCGGGGTTCATGGTTTACGCTATCCGCTCCCACGGATGTGGGAGCCGCCATTGTTGAAAAGCTCCCTCACCGCATCAACACAACCTTACGTGTTTCCACAGCGCGTCCCGGGCTGGTCGCACGAACGAAATAGACACCGCTCGCAAGATGGTGACCATCGACCACAAACCGATGGTAGCCTGCTTCACGATAGCCGTTCGCCAGCAGAGCCACACGCTGCCCCAGCAGGTTGAACATCTCAACCCTCAGCTCCGCCGCAACCGGCAGGCCCATGACCAGGGTCGCTGTCGGATTGAAGGGGTTGGGATAAAGCGCTCGGATCCCATACTCCAGCGGCAATGCGCCATATTCGGGCACACTCAGCCAGGGCATGAAGAAGAGGTGATGCCGTGCCGAGCACTCCGTCGTATCGCCCTGGGAGATGGCATCCACCCACCACCAGACACGCAGGGTGTCTGTCCAGCCCGAAAGCAGCAGGGAATCCACCAGGTTGAGAGTCAGACTGGTATCCGCCCAGTCGGTAAGGGTTAACGTCGTGTCGATAAGGTCGAGATAGGTGACCTGTGCGCTGAAACGATACAACAGTTCCGCACCCGGGTCGGGATCGATGGAAGCATGCCAGACAAACTCGATCACCCTCGCCGTATCCACATCCACATAGGTGCTGTCAACCGGCAGAAGCAGGTCGAAAACCGCGGGTGGATCGGGCAGGGAGACGACAAACCGCCAGGTTTCATTAGAGTAACGGCAGCTGTCGCTGTTGGTGTCCACCGCACGGACACGCCAGAAAAGTGTGGTATCGTCCGGCAGGTTCTCCAGCACGAAAAGCGTATCCTCCCAGGCCAGATGAGTGTCTGCGACCGTGAACTCCAGATCCGGCGCGATGAGCAACTGGTAGCCGATCACATCCTCGAGGTCCAGGTTCTCCGCCGGATGCCAGTGGAAAGTCAGAGGAAGCGAGGTAATCAGGGAGTCGGGCTCCGGCGCTGCGAGCGAGAACTCGCCCGGCAACGTGACACCACGTCCACGGAGTACAATCTGCAGCTCAGCTTCGTCCGGGTCGTCGCTAACCACCAGCAGATAGTCACTCACTTCAGTCGGCGCGGTTGGGATGAAGTTAACCGAGATCTCAACAAACCCGGCCGGCTCAACCGTAACCGGTTCTTCGAACTCCACAGAAAAACTGTCGGCGATCTCCGGCGAGACCGACGTAATCGTCAGCGTTCCATCACCCAGGTTCTCCACACGCATCAACCAGGTGCCAACCTCCCCGACCAGTACGTTGCCAAAATCGTACTCGCTCTCCTCGATGTGAATATCCGGGAATGCGGGGGCAACGCAATTGCCGACCAGGGAGTAAGAGACCTCGCCCTCGTCAGGATCGTTGCTGACAAGGGTAACTGTCCCGGCGACCGCCCCCAGCTCGGTCGGCGAGAAGCCGATCCAGATCTCCTCCTCGCCGCCGGGCGGAATGGAGAGCGGCCCGGAAGTGGTGAATGACGCATCCGAAGAGATCATCTGGGAGATCACCAGCTCGGCATCGCCGAGGTTATGCACCAGTGTATGCCAGACACTCTCCTCCCCGAGCACCACATCCCCGAAGTCGTGGAAATCTTCTGCCAGTTGAATGTCCGGCGTTTCACCGCCCGATTCCGCCGTGAGCAGGGTAATCACCACGAGTGGCCCGGGATCGCCGCTGAAAAAGCCATCCCCCGTCTCAAATTCTGCGGTTGCAACCGCTTCGATCGACCGGCCGTTGGACCAGACACGGAAGAGCATCGGGTTCCCCGGGGTATAGCCAGTAGTCGGGTCACCCATATCCGCACGCCAGGCAACCAGTACAGCCGCCCAATCGCCGTCCAATACCGATGCTCCGACACAGAGGTCGCCGTCATAAACAGCGATCTCATCCCAGGCGACCAGGGGTTCCTCGTCGAGCGTGGCCATCTGGATGACAATCGAGGTGCTGATCGGTGTCGCATCCACCGGGGTGAAGTGTTGGCTCGGCGCCACCCCTGTCCCGCTCACCGTCAGCTCCAACTCCGATTCGTCGGGATCGTTGGAGAAGATCGTGATCACCCCTTCATGCAGACCTGCGGTCATCGGGTGGTAACGGACCAGCGTCGACACGAACCCGCCCGGTTCGAGAGTTAGCTGATCCGGTTGATCCACGGAAAAGGCTTCATGGTTGACTCCGCCGTCCAACAGGTTCAGGACCGCAGACCCCTCATTGCTGATTGTGATCTCACAGGTCGCCTCGAACCCCACCAGCAGCTCGCCGAAGTCGTGGGTTGTCCAGGACACGACGATATCCGGCACCTGCATTACCGCCTGCAATTCGAAAACAACCGCACCTGTGCCGTGACCGAAAGTCCCATCTCCTGCGGTATAGGTGGGCAGCGCGTCATATTCTGCACCTTCCGCACTGCTCCAAAGACGAAAACTCATCTCGTTGCCGGGCTCATACCCGGGCATGCCGAGGAAGAGTTCCTGCTGCCAGGCGAGCAGCTCCAGCGGCCACTCCATGCCCACCACGGCCATCCCAACACACAGCTCACCATCAAACACGCCGATCTCGTCGCCGGGCGCCAGTGTCGAACCATCAATCGACGCATCCTCGATCTGGATGGGATAGCTGACGAAAGTCGGGGCAACCGGGTCGAAGTGATGCTCCGGCGGAAGCTCACCAGTGCCCGAGACGTCTATCGTGAGGGTCGGGTGAACCGGATCATTGCTACTGAACGTGATGATGCCTTCAGCCAATCCCGGCTCGCTCGGGGTGAAACGAATCACCACGGCATCCATCTCGAAGGGCTCGATGGTGATCACCGAGTCCATCGGAATAGGGAATGCGGGGTGGTTCGATACCACCGTGTTGATCGACAGATCAGCATTACCATCGTTGAAAATTTCGACCACCCAGAGCCTGGACTCCCCGATGATCACCGTCCCGAAATCATGGGAGGTGTCGTCGATCCGGATTTCCGGTTGTGGCACCGGAAGGCCGGTCCCCTCCATTGTCACCGTCAGCACGGGATCGTTCGGATCGTTGCTCGTAACAGTCAGCGTCCCTTGAGCGGGGCCAGGTTGTGAGGGTGCGAACTGGACCCACACCCAGTCGCTGCTCCCGGGACCAATCGACAAGGGGAAGGTGGTATCGACCACAAATGCCGCATCGTCGCTCGCCACAGAGGACACTGTGAGGGTGGCATTGCCCTGGTTCACGATCTCCATCTCCCAGCTCGAGAGATCGCCCACCTGGCAATCGCCGAAATCGTAAACGGTATCAGGCAGATAGATTTCCGGCGCGGGCGGCGGGAACCCTTCTCCGAAAACATGGATCTCGTATTCCCCTTCATCCGGATCGTTGCTGATCAACGTGATGATCCCCTCGACCCCGCCAATGGATGAGGGTGTAAAGGTGATGACAACATTCGCTGCACCAGCATCGGGAGCCAGATTGAAGGGTCCTGATGATGAGAAATCACCATGGCTGGATTCAATCGCCGAAACGACCAGCATGGCATTCCCGGCATTTGTCACATGCGCGGTCCACTGTGCCGACTGGCCGACCTGAACCTCGCCAAAATCGTGCATCGACTCGTCAACTTCGATGTCCGGCGCGGGTGGCAGCACACCACTGCCGAATACCTGGATCTCCACTTCGGGGTTCTGCGGATCGTTGCACAGCAGCGTGATCAGCGCAGATGCAGGACCAGCCACAGTCGGCTCGAAGGTGACTGTCAGGACACCATCACTCTCCGGCGGCACGGTCATCGGCCCGGAGGTGCTGAATTGCGGCTCGGTCGAGCTGACCTGGGTGATGTTGAGCGTTTCGAGGCCGAGGTTCTGGATGGTCACCTGCCACTCAGCCTCTTCGCCAAGGAAGACCTCACCGAACTCGTAATTATCCTCAGGCAGGTGGATAATCGGCTGCGGCAAGGGGGTGTACGCGCTCAGCATGGAGAGATTTGTGCCGAATCCGAACCCGAATGTGCCGTCACCTGTGAGATACTCCGCGGTGGCCGGCATCTCGGCTTCCATCAGGTAAGAATAGACACGGTAGACCATCTGGTTGCCGGGCGTGAACCCGGCCAGCCCCTGGCTCGCATCACCCTGCCAGAGAGTGATCGAGACCGGCCAGCTCCCGTGAAGCATGGCCGTGCCGACACAGAGATCTCCGTCAAATACCGCGATTTCATCCGCAAGCATCAGCGGTGAACCATTCTGCTCCGCCGCCTGCACCACAAGTGCGTAGGGCAGCCCGGTCGCCTCGACCGACTCGAAATGCGCATCCGGGACCGGCGTGTAGGCCAGCAGGGTGATCTCAGCTTCCGGCTCGTTCGGGTCGTTGCTGAACACCGTCAGCGTAACGTCGTACTGACCAAATCGGTTTGATTGAAAATAGACCGTCACATAGTTGGCCTGACCCGGCAGTAGCGTGATCGGAAACTGGACGGCTGTCTCGAAGGCATCGTCGCTGATCTCCATCCCGCTGATCGTCAGGTTCTGCCCGCCCACATTGTAGATTTCCAGGCTGGTGATGCTGCTCCCATGCACCTCGACTTCCTCGAAATCGAGGGTGCGTGAATAAAAATCGATGGTTGGCGGGGTGATGCTTTCCGCAGCGAGCAGGCTGATGTTGGTTCCAAATCCGTACCCGAAGGTGCCATCCCCCGTCAGGTACGTCGCGACAGCCAGCGCCTCCGCGTTGGTGCCATTCTGCCAGATGACAAAGGACATCTGGTGGCCGGTTGTGAATCCAGCCAGCCCCTGACCCTGGTCCGCCTGCCAGGCCGTGATCGAGAGGGGCCATGAACCGTGAAACACGCCCGCGCCAACACATAACTCGCCATCAAAAACACCGACCTCGTCGCCGAGAGTCAGGGCATCGTCATCCCAGGTGGCGTTCTGAACGACTACCGCGTAGGGCAGTCCGGTGGAGGAAACCGGCGAAAAATGGACCTGTGCCAGTAGCGGCGTGCCCACCAGCAGGATGCTCACCCATAGCAACACTCTTTTCATGGTCAACTCCTTCAAAGGAGAAGCGGCTCCCCCCCCGGCAACTCGTCAGTCGAGCTGCCGGGAAGGAACACTGCTGGTGAACGATCCTACTTCAACAACATGATTTTCTGTAATTTGCTCGCCTGTCCATATTCGACACGCAGGAAGTACACCCCGCTCACCATGCCTGGCTGCGCCATCAGCACGTGACGGTGGTACCCCGCCTGAAGCGTCATCGACTCCTTCGCGACACGCTGGCCGAGGAGGTTGAACAGCGTGAAACTCACCTCGCCCCCTTCCGGCAAACCAAATGGAATCGTGATCGCGGGGTTGAACGGATTGGGATACCCGGCGCCCACGCTGAAGTCGGTCGGCAGCTCGAGATGCTCCACCGCGATCTGTGCGCCTGGTCCTTCGCCGTAACGAGTGCCTGTCATCTCGGACTTGAGACGCAGCGGCTCATCCGCCTCGCCGAGGAGTCGCACACGAATCTGCTGCCCCGGCGCGAACCCTGCGAGTCCTGTCGCTTCGTCACCACCCCAGGCAGTGATGTAGGCTGCGGAACGGTCACCGATGGGTGCGCCTTTGCCGACAAGCAGGTCGCCTGCATACAGCTCAACCGCCGCCACACCCTGGCTTTCCAACGCTTCATCCCAGCTCACCAGTACCGGGTAAGGCAGACCGGTGGGGGTCGGAGCATCCGGTAGCAGGGTGATTTCGGTCAGTGCCATTTCGGTTTTCGCTGGCATGGGCAGGCCGAACTCGAACTCGACTTCGTCCGTCACAAAGATCTGGTACCCTGTCCCCGGGACCAGAGAGCCGAGGGTGTAAACCCCGGCACCCGGCCAGAAAACAGCGCCGTCATCATCAAGCACAATGATCAGCTGCTCCATGATCGGACTCAGCGCTCCGCTGACCGGACGCTCATCCATGAAGGGATAGCCCATCCAGTTCCAACGATTGTCCATCAGGTGGTAGGTTGTGGAGGGATCGAGGGGGACACCTGTGAGCGTCAATTCCTGCCCACTCGCGAGGAAAAGCCTGTAGCCTTCGGTGACGTCGATCGTGCCGATGTTGTCCACACCGGCTGTCGGCCAGTAGAAATCGCCATTGTCCTCGTAAACAATCTGCAGCCCGGGCAGGACGCCAAACACGGAGGTCACTGCGAGGTCTGCAGGCATCATCGGCGTCGAAACCAGCTCATACCGACCTCCAGCGAGGGGGAAAATGAGAGTCGACTCGAGCTGAACTTCCAGGTCGACATTGCTGCCGAAGCCGTATCCGAAGGTTCCGTCACCAGCGATATACGATGCCTCCGCAGGATACTCCCTCTGCTCAGCCGGAACCCACACACGGAAGACAATCGGATGACCGGTGGTGAATCCCGCCAGTCCCTGCCCTGGATCACCCTGCCACGCTGTGATCGAAACCGGATATCCCTCCACAATGGCTGATCCCACACAGAGGTCGCCGTCAAACAAGGCGATCTCGTCGCCCGGCGTCAACGCGCCCTCGCCGAAGGCTGCGCTGGCCACCACAACAGCATAGGGCAGTCCGGTCGGTGGAACGGAGGTAAAGTGAGCTTGATGCACCACCTCGTACACCATGTCACTCAGATAGCGCGGTTCGAGACGGAAGATGCCATCTGAATCCTCCATCGGAGTCAGCATCCCCGCCACGTTGTTGATCCAGCCGGTCAGCGAGGTGATCTCCGTCCCCAGGGGAGGCGGTGTGTATCCCGGAGCACGGAAGGGCGCAGAATCCGCGCCGATCATCACCGACACAGGGCTCGATTCGTGGTAGAGCAGAAGCTGCATGCTGGGATCCTCCAGCTCGTTCTCCACCACCACCCCACCGGGAATGGTCACCAGCGCGCTCTCGAACCTTTCTGCTTCCCAGTAACTCCAGAGTGTTCCAGTTGGTGTCTGGTAGGGATACCAGTCACCCTCGTAAGTGCCGATGTTGTCCACATAACCATATTCCGCGATCACGTTGATCTGAGTGTGGTGAGAGGGACCACTTGCAGATTCGGACACAGTGCCCTGAACGATCACCATGTCACCCACCGAGATCGTCGGCAGACCGGCGGCATCGTGGGTGTAGACCAGGATGCTCCCCCACTCCGCGAGCTGGTTGGAGTCGTTCAAACCCACGAAGTAATCTGTGATCAGAAACTTCGCGCAGCCTTCCTCGGCAGACCCGACCCCCGGCTCCATCGTCACAATCCCCCAAACCGTCACATCTTCGCTACGCTGGCTGTCGTTGTATCGCTGCCCGCTCGCATAGGATTGATCGTTACGATACTCCGGCACCCCCTCACCCCTGTGCACGGTGATGTCATGGTATTTCACCTGCTGGATGTAGGGGATGGAGGTGAACCATCCGGCGTCCCGATTCACCGACACCTTCAAATCATACGCGATCTCGGGCAGCAGCTTGTAAGCACCGTAGGTGTAGTGCAGTGGCCCCTGCACGTGTACGAAAGGCTGGCCAGGGGTGACCAGGTGACGGTATCCAAACATCTCACTGAAGGGATTGTCGATGATCAGGGTATTCCCCGAGCCATCCCCAACTACCCACTCACCGCCCTCATCCGGTCCACCCTGTGTTGCCACGTTGTGGACACGGATCAGCACACTTTCAAAAGCTTCCGCCGTGGCGGGGTCCTGCAGCGCTTCGATTGGCACATCCGTGTACTGCACCGCCAGAGGAGGTGGCGGGTCGTCCCAATGAATGGACGGATTCACGATCTCGATATGGCTGCCATTCTCCACGTTGATTTCTGTCAACCCGAAATACTCCGCCACCACACCCGTAACACGCACTTCAACACCCACACCGAGGCGATGGGAGCCGACACTCGACGGCACGTAGACATAGATGCCGTTCCAGGCGCCCGGCCCATCGGCCATGAAGAAGCGGATGTTGTCCCCGCTCCGGGCATCGAAGGTCACCCACCCCTGCACGGTCACAGTCTGACCGACCATCGGGCTGGCATCGTTCACTACCGGGTTGGGTACGTACTGGATGTCGTAGATCGGAGTTAATGCGATCGGTGGGACGTAACGGAACTGCGCCAGGGGACGGTGTACCTCTTTGCGTCCATTCTCATCCTGGTCGATCTCGCTCCCGGTGATCTGGAAGGTGCGATTGACCCCCTCTTCCCAGAGCACGACAGAACGATCCGCGGCCGACTCCAGCACGAATTTGTACTCCACCACTGCGCCCACCGGGAGGTTGTCAATCGGTACAACGCCGAACCAGATATCCTCGTAACGGTCGTCCGGGAGCAGCATGACCGATTCGCCCTCGAGCCAGTTGCCGAGGTCGGGAACCGAACCACGCACCGCGACGACAAGTGTGTCCATGTCAAAATTGCCCGACTCGAGAATAGGAGTCATGAGCACATCGATGTGGACCTCGAAATTGTCATAGAGTTGAGGTATCCAGGGATCGTACCAGTCGGCGGTCGAGCCGAAGAGATCGTAGATTGTCATCTCTCCGGTGCCGTCATCAAGCTGCATCCAGTGGTTCTCTTGGAAACCCGCCTCGACATCCTGGCCGTTCACGCTGTACTTGTAATCCTGCGGACGTGGAGTCCCGGCAGGAAAGACAAGGGTAATGGCGTAGATCTGGTCATCCGCCACCAGGTCGGGGCCGGTGCCATCATCGGTCAGTTGATACTCCAGTGGCACATTGTCATAAGGCCAACTGTTGAAACTGCCCACCCACCCAACTTCCTCGACAGAGGTGATCGGCATGCCGCTGGGCGCGATAAGCGGAGGAGCTTCCGGGTCGGCAAGACGGTTAAACAGGGGACGCATATCGACATGGAAGGTGACTGTTACATCCTGATCTGTAAGATCTTCACCACCGCCGCTTTCGTTGAAATGCGCCACAGGCAGGATGAGATGATGGAAACCCCCATCGTCGTCGTAGGGCTCACTGCCGTTGATCGTGAATGTGCGGAGTCCTGCCTCCCAGATTTCATCGTCCTGCCTGATGATGCCAAATTTGTAGCCGCGGCTTTGACCGATCGGGAAGTCCTCGAACAGAATTCCTGCTGTATAGAGGCAAGTGTAGCCGTGTTCCCCCTCATCCAATTCCATCTGGACATGGAATAACCTGCCCCAATCGCCCAATTCAGGACCATCGCCTTGCAGCACGACTTCGTCCGTCTCGGGGTCGAATTGGCCCTCTGCAAGCCAGTCGCCCATCTCGACCAGAAAACCAACAGCCGTGGTCTGGTACTCCTGCCCGCCGCCACCGGTATCATCGTTGAACCATACCACTGGCAGAGTGAGAGGATCATCGTACACTTCCAGAATTCGAGGCCGTATCTCCTGCATTACACCGCCGATTGCACGCATAATCGCGAACTGGTACTGGCCGCTGTAGTGGGAGGGGAAGAACAGGATTGTCTGGTAGTAACCTTCCTCGCTCAGCTCGAGCATGTTCGCACCGGGCGTGTAGCCATTGAAGTTGCCAAGCAGACAGACTTGATCGGATGACGGATCGAAGGTCCCGAGATCGGCCTGGCGAGACATCACAACCCGGAATGTCACCGGAAACATGGGCGCCGCTTCCGCGTTAAAGCTTGTGGTAGGAATCACAAGTTCGAGAACGCCATCCTCATTGTTGTCCGGTTCGGTGCCCGTCACCACGAACGATCGGTTCGGATCTGCCTCCCAGATTGGCTGCTCCTCGTCCCCGTCCGGCAGGATCACATACTTGTACTGGGTACCCTCCCCCGCCAGGTACTCCTCGAACAGAACATCCGCACTGAAAATCCAGCCATCCATATTTGTCAGCTGCACGTCGCTGCCCGTCCAATTCCCCAGCTGGGGACGACTGCCGCGCAGGATGATCTGGTCGGTTGACGGATCGAACTCCTCCTGGTCAATCAGGTTGGCAAGGTCGATGCTGAAGCTCACCAGCACATCCACATAATCGACTGAACCTGGTTCCTGGTCGCTGAACCAGACTATATCCAGGATCATCGGTTGATCCTGTGTCTCGACTCGGCGCTGTGGAATAGTCTCTGCTACCACTTCCTGTGTGGCGGGATTGTAAATGGCGAAGAAATAATTCTCGCTGGAATACTGACGCAGGGGGGAGGTAAAGACATAACACGCCTCAGCTTCGTTGAATGACATCAATCCCTGCTCAGGGTTGAACTGGGTGAACGATGCCATCACAACCGCCTGGTGAACCTCCGGAAGGAAGTTGCCAAGATCGGCCTGATAGGACATGTCTACTTGGAATGTGACATCTACAGTCGGCTGTGCCAGGGCCGGCGATACCAACAAAAGGCAGGCAAGGAGCAACGCTCCGGCGAGTGTGCGTGACACGGTTCTCTCCCCCCATGTAGAAATCGGTTCCGGTTGCACGGGCTGGCGGATAACATCTCCTTGAAAACCGGAGCACGATTTAAAAGTTAGAAAGCCCTAATTGTTTGTTTGAAGTGTTCGTTTACAGGTAACTATCGAATATACGGCTCTACCGGACCCCCCATGTGCTTTACGTCACATGGAATTGACTATTCCTTTGGTTGAAACTCGAAAATGGACTTAATCCTGCTTACAAAAGCGAATGTTAGGACATCCTTACTGCAAGATACATTTTCAACTTTGCGCATGATTCTGTAGCTATTTTTAGTGTTTTTTGGGTTTTACGAGAAGGCTTTCAGATCATGGGAGGCCGCAGGGAAACGTACAGCACGAGAGAGATTGCTCCAGGAGCCCGGCAATGAAGCGTGATAGTTACCTCCTCATGAAGCGACTCTTCACAAGGATTTGTTGGGTCAGCACAACAGTTTGCGCGATCTTCGCTGACTGACCAGGGTGGCAGAGAGAGCAACACAATATCTTGTGAAGACCCGCTTCTTTTTCTCCAAGCATATGGCGGCATGATCGTGTATCTTTCCTGCACCACATCGGACGTAAGAGAACTGCGAGACCTTCGTGCGGGTTGGATATCCCGAGACAGAGCCGGTCGATCCGGCAGAAAAGAAACGAGCTGTCGCACTTGTCGTGGAGGATGACGAGGAGACACGTGTCGTTATCGCTGCCGCAATCGAGCAGTACGGTTTCCGGGTTGTGCAGGCGGGTGACGGCATCCAGGCTTACAAACTGTTCGAACGTGAAAAGCCGTCGATTGTGGTCACCGACATCTACCTCCCCTATACGAATGGCATTGTGCTGCTTAACAAGATCAAGGTGCGAAACCCGCGTCTCCCGGTCATTCTCATCACCGGCTATTCGCATTACAAGCAGCTGTTGCAGGGAACAAGGTTCCCCCCGGACGGTTTCCTCGCAAAACCCTTTGCAATAGCCGACCTTTACGCCACTCTTGACAAAGTGCTGGGGTTGAACACCCAGAGGTGAGGCGGCGAAAATGTTCTGCCCCGACATGCGGGCGGAACCCATCTGGAGTGCCTCGAAGATGAGTGACATGGACCGTAACGCTCCCCAGGACAGTAACGCAGTCTCGAATCTCTCGATCCGGGACATGGTCGCCCTCGCCACCCGTCAATTAAAAGGCACCTCCCGTCAGATGGAGGACGGCTATTGCATCGATGTGCGCGACTACCCGGCGGATCGCTGGATTGAGGTCAGCCTGAGCCGTTCGCTGCAGGAGGAGGGGACCAACCTGAAAATCACGGCATACAGCTTGAAAAGCCAGGCAGCTTCCATATCAGTGAACCTGATGAACATCGAACACCTTTATGTCACCTGGCAGACCATCGGGATGATCTCATTCTGCTGTGCGGGCGATGGACGTTACAAGCTGATCAATGTCACCTATGACAACGGCGTGGTGATGGTTGAGGATGTGGACCGGCGCCGTTATCGGAGCGATACGGAGCTTTCCGAGGCGGAAAGACGTGCCCGCGCTGCACGCCGCACCTTCTACCACATCGGCCGTCACTTCGACAAGGCTGAAGTGCACGATCCCGCCAAACCGATGGAGGGTTCGGTCGAGGCCGAAGAGGCAAAAACCATGCATGGCGGATTGTAGCCGATTGATTTCGGGGTTCCGTCCGTCAGGCACTCATGCCTGACGGTTCTCTCTCTTAATCTGCCACACAGTGAGCGACACACTTCCGGCTCCCCTGTGAAACGGTACTTGAGTTCAGCAGTCAAGTTTGCCGAGAGGCCGGTGGCTGGCTTCAGGTATCGGCCCAACACGTTCCCCCCTCTTGCGGCATCTCTCCCCTGTACCTACTTTGCCTGCCGGATAGCGTGGAGCACAGGATGACCTTCCGTGATCGTCTGATTGCGTCACAGAAACAGGGTTCTCTCTGCATCGGGCTTGACCCGGTCCCCGAGAAGCTGCCTGAACCCCTTCGCCGCGCCCGAAATGGCGTGGCTCGCTTTGTCGAGGCCATCATTCTCGCGACCTCGCCCTATGCCGCCGCCTACAAGCCGAACCTCGCCTTTTTCGAAGCGCTCGGCCACCAGGGCGAGGCTGCCCTCGAACGGGCTGTGGATGCGGTGCGTGTCCATGCTCCCCACGCCGTACTCATCGGGGATGGCAAACGAGGCGACATCGGCAGCACCGCTGAGCGGTATGCGTCCGCCATGTTCGACCGGTACGGTTTCGACGCCGCGACAGTCAACCCTCTCTTCGGTGCGGATGGTGTCCTGCCATTCACCGAGAGAGCCGAGCATGGTGTTTACCTGCTCGCTGCCACTTCCAACCCTTCCGCGGTGCAGATTCAGATGGTTGGTGCCACCTCCCTGTCGCTTCGTATCGCGGAGCTCGCGGAGCAGGAATGGAATGGCAACGGTAATGTCGGGCTTGTCGTGGGCGCGACACGCACTTCCACCATGGCGGAAATCAGGAATGCCGCTCCTTCCCTCCCCTGGCTGATCCCCGGGATCGGAGCGCAGGGTGGCGACTTACAAGCCTCTGTCCAGTATGGAATTGCGCAGGGTGCTCCAAGTCTGATCAACTCGTCACGTGGGATCATTTTCGCATCTTCCGGTGAAGATTTTGAGGAGGCCGCCGCTCGCGAGGCGCAGAAACTCGCACTCTCCATCCAGGCCGCGGCAACTTCGCAGGCTACCTGAAAAGGGTGCATGTGTGACAGCTCATGATGACCCGACCAAGCTGTATATCCGTGAACGTCTCAGCTGCCGAGCGGCTGTCATGGGACGGGTCTACACCTTCGAGCTGCGCGTCGAGGATATTGACACCCGTGGCCTGCTCACTGGCCTTCCTGACCTCGGCGGACCGACCCTCGAACCTGGGCAGGAAATCCTGGTCCGGTATCACCGTCAGGATTCCGCCTACCAGTTCCTGACACGGGTCATTGAGTACGATCATGAGCAGGGGTCACAGATGCGGATCGGGTTTCCCGTGCGCATCACACGTTATCAACGGCGCAAACACACCCGCTCGGAGGTGGGTGGGACCGTCCGTTTCTACCCCACAGGACGTGAAAACGAAGCGGCTCGGGGGTTCATTATCGATCTGTCCGCCGGAGGGGTGCAGTTCAGCACCCTCCAGGCAGGGATGTTCAACACCGGCCTGCCAGCCGTTGGGGCGTCGATCACCCTTGATCTGATCCTCCCCGACAACCATGAGTATGTCGGGATCGTGGGGTATGTGAGACGAGTTACGCTTGATTCGGCACGGACCGGGAATGTGCGTGTCCAGGTAGAGTTCACGAGCATCGGCAGAAAAACCGCCGAAAAACTGGAACTCATCTCACGCAGACATGCCCGGGGATAGCTGTTCCGGGGTGACGATTGCTCAACACGGGCACGTGTCTGCCCCGCCACCGGGAAACCTGGAAATCGGATTCTGCAGGGCGTCGGTAAGCCGATCCACACTCACATCGCTTGACAAGACATTCGAGCAGCACAAGGAAAGGCAAGCATGACCGAACAGGAGATTCTCGACCTGCTCAAACAGCGCGGCGCGCTGATGGAAGGCCACTTCAAGCTGGCCAGCGGGTTGCATTCGGATCGTTATGTCGAAAAGTTCCGTCTGCTGGAAGACCCGGTCACCACAGGTCGTCTGATCGCCGAGCTGGCGAATCGGGTCCGTAGCTATGAGCCTGAGGTGGTTGTCGGACCTGTGACCGGCGGTGTCATTCTCTCCTTCGAAATGGCACGTTGCCTCGGAACACTTGCCTATTTCACAGAAAAGACCGCAGATGGCGGGATGGAGCTTCGCCGTGGGTTTGATGTCCGGGGCAAACGAGTCCTGCTCATCGAGGATGTGATCACCACCGGCGGCAGCATCCTGAAAGCGGCCCAGGCGGTCAAGGCTGCCGGAGGCATTGTCGCGGCCTATGCCATCCTGGTCGATCGCAGCAGCGGTCGTTTCCGTCCCGAGGAGCCTGTCGAAGCCCTGGTCACCCTCGAAATCCAGACCTGGCAACCCGACAATTTGCCGGAACACTTGAAGTCGATCCCCCTGCATGAACCGGGAAGCCGTCATGCCAAAGGCTGATCAATGCCTCTCCCTCTGCGCCCTCGCATCGGGCAGCAAGGGTAACGCTTACTGGATTGAAGGGGGAGGCACGACCATCCTTGTCGATGCCGGCATCAGCCTGCGTCAACTGACAAGGCGTGTTGAGGAAATCGAACGTTCTGTCGAGCAGATCGACCACCTCTTTGTCACCCACGAACATGCCGACCACATCAAGGGGCTGGAACGGCTGCTCAGCCGTCACCGTCCGGTCGTATGGGCATCACGCGGCACCCTGAGAGCCCTGCGTGGAACCATCCCGGATGGTGCGAAAGTGAGAATGCTTAACGGCAAGATCGAAACTGCCGGTGCCTTCCAGGTGCGTGCGGTGGCTGTCAGCCATGACGCCATCGATCCTGTCGCCTATCGATTTGACCTGAATGGTCATTCCGCTGCCGTTCTCACCGACACCGGCGACTGGAGCAGGGAGATGGTCACCGAACTCGGCGGAGCAGACTTGCTGGTTTGTGAAGCGAACCATGATCCGCACATGCTGGAAAAAGGCCCTTATCCCTGGTACCTGAAGCAGCGTGTCGCATCGAGGACAGGCCACCTCAGCAATCAGCAGGGAGCCGATTTTACGGTCGAAGCCGTGAAGAAGGGAACAAAGGCGCTGCTGCTGGGTCACCTCAGCGAAACCAACAACTCGCCTACACTGGCGCTGGATGTCTTCCACGCCGCTGTCGAGGCGGCGAAAGGCGAGGCGAAAATCGATGTCGCAAGCCAGGATCGACCCAGTTTCTGGCTTAAAGTGTGATGAGTTGAGTGCCTGACCCAACGTGCGGTGGTCTGGCAAGCTGTTTCTATTCGGTCAAGCCCCTGAGCCTGTCAGTCACTCGCGCCGCGAAGCAATTCGATCACCGCCAGGGTGTGCGTCTGACAGAACAAGCACTGGCTGGTATGGCTGCCCATTCAGCAACAGTTGCCGATCGTCAAAGAGTGACAAACCTGTAAATACTGCACAAACCCGGAACCGATTCTTCAAGCAATGAGGATCCATCATGTTCAAGAAACTGGCCACAACCGCACTCCTGCTTCTGTTCGGCGTGGTGGTTGCCGGCGGATGCGGAGGCGCTGTGAAAGATGAAGTCGCAATCCTGGAAACAACCAAGGGGAAAATCGTATTCGGATTCTTCCCGGATGGCGCACCGAACCATGTGGAAAATTTCAAGCAACTCGCACGGGATGGCGTTTACAATAACGTCCAGTTCCACCGTGTGATCCCCGGCTTTGTCATCCAGGCGGGCGACCCCTTGACGGCGAATCCCGACACGCCTCGCAATGAGTATGGCACGGGTGGCACTAACCGTACGACACCCCTCGCCCTCGAGTTGAATGATCACAAGCACGAACGCGGCGCGCTGGGCATGGCCCGCAGCCAGGACCCGAACTCCGCAGACAGCCAGTTTTACATCACCCTCGAAACGCAGCCGCATCTCGACCGTGGCTATACGGTCTTCGGGGAGGTGCTTGACGGCATGGACGTGGTCGACAGTATCGCTTCCGTGCAGACCGATGGCGTACGCGGGATCCCCCTCGAACCGGTCCGCATCCTTTCGGTCCAGATTGTCCCGCGCAAGGAAGCGGGACTGCAGTGAAAGATCGGGGAGTCAACGCAGGATCGCAGGGCAGGCCTGGCGCTTTTCTCGCCCGGTGTGCCCTGCTTCTGCTGACAGCTTTCGCCTTTGACTGCTCCCATGCGCTGGCTTCGGAAAGGGTTGTCTCGCTCGAGATAACCGACAGCCACGTCACCTACGACCTCGGGGAACGTCAGCGGGGCGAACGCTTTACCCTCCACCTCAAGGTGCACCCCGCTCAGGCAGGTCAAGCGCCTGCTCCAGCTTTGCATCTGCTGGAGGCCGAACCGACCTGCGACTGTGCAGTCACGTCCATCGCAGACACACTTCTGATCGTCGATTTCCATGTCGAGCCTGAGGAGCCGGATGGCCCCATCGAAAAGGTGATCTATCTCTTTACCGCCAATCCTGCGCATGACCTGATCCGTCTCCTGCTGAAGGCCACCGTCCTGCCCGGTCCAGGCGTCTCTCAACCTGCGAGCAACGCTGAGAGCATTCCCTCGTCAGACATGCAGCAGGATCGTGCAGAGGATGGATTCGCTGAACGCAAGGGTGAGCCCCTTGTGGTACTCTACTTTCACTCACCCGGTTGCCAGTCCTGCAGACGGGTCCATGACTACACCTTGCCCTACCTGCGTGAAACCTTCGGGGATGCCATCATCATCCATGAAGTCGACATCGACTCCCCGGATGGTTTCGCCCGGCTCCTGATGGTGCGTGAACGTTACAATGTGACGGACCGAAGCAGCCCCTTCCTTTTCGTCCTCGCCGACCAGGCGATCAGCGGAGAACGTCAGCTCGCTGCACGCCTCACAGAGGCGATCGAGCAGTCGCTCTCGGCGAATCTGCAGACCTGGCTGCCCCCTGAAGCCACAGAGGGCGACACGCAGAAACGGGCACGATCCCTGTTCCGTTCCCTCACGTTCTGGGCGGTGGTTGGGGCGGGCCTGCTGGATGGTATCAATCCCTGCGCCTTCGCGACCCTTGTCTTTTTCATCGGCCTGCTTCATTACACCGGCTCGACTCGGCGTCAGATGCTGCTTGTTGGAGTCGGTTTCACCGTGACAGTTTTTACAGTCTACCTCCTGCTCGGACTGGGTGCTTTCCGTGCCTTGCAGGCGCTGGCTGTGTACGGGATCATCGCACGCTCCATCTACCTACTGACCCTGCTCCTGTTGCTGGTGTTGATTTTCCTCTCGTTGCGCGACCTGGTCCACTACTGGCGTACCGGCGATACCAGCAAGGCGGCGCTGCAGCTTACGACAAAGAACAAGCAACGCATCCATCGGGTGATGAGACGCGGGCTGCGGAACCGCAACCTGTTGCTGGGCGCGATCGGTATCGGCGCGGTTGTCACCCTGTTCGAAGCCGCCTGTACCGGTCAGGTCTACCTGCCGACCATTGTGCTGATGTTGCGTGACCCGCACCTGCAGAGCCATGCCCTGGGCTATCTGGTCCTCTACAACTTTCTCTTCGTTTTGCCCCTGGTTCTTGTCTTCTCTCTGAGCTACTCCGGTGTCGCGTCCCAGAAGTTTGCCACCTGGTCGAGACGCCATTACGGCGCCACACGCCTGCTGCTGACCCTGCTTTTCCTCGCCCTTGCCCTGCTGATGGCGTGGGAGCTGCTCCACGTGTAGCGTGGCCATCTGCAGATCACTCCCGGACAGCAGAACCTTTCAGACTCCACCTCCCAACTCCCCGTCTCTTGCTCTGTGCAGACTTTGCATTCACACCCTCCTCTCTCTACCTTGAGGCGCTGTGTCAGGCCTGGATCGACACGGCGGGGACGGCGCGGGGAGGAAACCGGGAGATGTACTCTATCAGATGTAAGCTGCGTGGCGTGTCCAAACAGTGCAAACATGCCGCCGGAACGCTTTTCGGCGGGGGGGTTTTCCTGCTTCTCCTGGCCGGGTGCGGACAGGAACCCCTACGCGATAATCCCGCGGATCCGGGAAGCTCGCTGTACGATCCGGCGGGAACGTTGACCCTCTCAGTACGCAACCGTAACGGAGCAGGGCTCGCCAACGCCGAAATCCTTTTCCTCGAAACAGCCGTCGCCGCTTACACGAATACACTCGGCAACGCCGAGCTGACCCTTCCACCCGGCACACACAGCTTCACCATTTCCCTGCCCGGTTATGTCGCCCTCGAGCAGAATGCTACCGTCCCGTTCCGTGGCTCGTTGTCACGCGCCTTCACCCTGAATGGGATGCCTTCAATCGAATCCGTACACTTCATCACCACCATGTACCAGGAAGAGGAGCCCGAAAGCGCCCGCTTTATCTTCGGCTACCGGGTGGAGGCACGCGCTGCGGATGTGGACGGACAGGGTGACATCGAACGTGTCGAGCTGCTGGAGCCGGATGCAACCAGCCCCATTCTGCTTGATCAGTTCTCTCCCGGCAGCGGTTGGTATGCTGTGGATCGTGAGCTGGGGTACGATGTCGGCTTGATCAGCGACCTGGTCAACCAGCCCATGACGCTCGCTGTCCACGATGATGCGGATGCTCTCAGTGAGCAGCAGGCTTCGATCGCCAGCTTCTTCTACTACAAGCTGATCTGGGAGGACATGATCAAGCCGGGTCCGGATTCTGCTGAAAATCCGACATTCGAGTGGCTGAATGCGCGGCGAAGCCCCGATCGAAACCAGATCTGGTTTAACGAAGCCCGCTATCGGCTTGAAGTTTTTCCCGGAAATGCCGTCGTCCCGGATATCGACACGACCGTCACCTTCGAAACCGCCCTGCTGGATACCTTCCGGCTCACCCTGACTGAAGGTCTCACACCCGGACTGGATTACCGCTGGCGTATTACGATGTTTGACCCATTCGGCAATCTTGTGCGAAGCAGAAAGTCACTTTTCCGGCCGATTTAATACTGGCAACCACCCTGACCCGGCAGCAGGAAGTTTGACATAACAGGGAGTTTTGTGCGTTCCGAGAACGAGTTGACACCCAATCCCGCCGACGGACTCAGTGAAGCGAGTCTCCAGGCGTTGCTGAACATCAGCCGTGTCCTCGCTTCAATTGTGGAGGGCGACGCCCTCCTGCATAAGGTGCTCGAACTGGCGACCGAGGCGGTCAAGGCCGAACGCGGATTCGTACTGACCATGACCGGCGAGGAAAGCTGGCAGGTCCGTGTCTCGCATAATCTGAGTGACGAGGATGCCGGACGGATTGTCACTCCCTCTTCCCAGATCCTGAGACGAGTGCTGCAGGAACGAGTTCCCCTGCTGGTCCATGATGCTCAGACCGATCCACGATTCGAGGGCAGCGAGAGTGTCATCATGCAGCAGATCACATCGGCTATCGCCGTCCCCATGATGCTCCAGGATGAGCTGCTCGGAATCATCTATGTCGACAGCCGGAAAAACCGTTCCCAGTTCACCGAAGAGAACCTGAAGTTCTTCAGTGTCTTCGCCGTCCAAGCCGCTCTCGCCTATGTGAATGCCTCCCGGTTCGACCGGTTGCAGGAAGAAAAACTCCGCCTCCAGACCGAAATGCAGCGGGTGTACGGTTTCCCGGAGATCGTTGGGGTCACCCCGCCGATGCAGGAAGTTTTCACCCTGATGCGGAAGATCCTCAACTCGGACATCTCGGTGCTGCTGTTGGGTGAAAGCGGGACAGGAAAAGAGCTGGTGGCGCGTGCGCTGCATTACAATGGCCCCAGGCGCGACAAGCCCTTCGTCGCCCAGTTCTGCGGCAACCTCAGCGAAGCCCTGCTCGAAAGCGAGCTTTTTGGCCACAAACGCGGCTCTTTCACCGGGGCGGTGAGCGATAAACGCGGGTTGATGGAAGTCGCCGATGCCGGCACCTTTTTCCTCGATGAAATTGCCGACATCTCGCCCGCGATCCAGGCCAAGTTGCTGCGTGTGCTTCAGGATGGCATTATTCGCCGTGTCGGCGGTACCGAATCTCTCCATGTCGATCTGCGTATTGTCTCGGCGACCAACAAAGAGCTGGAGGAGGAGGTCAATGACGGCCGTTTCCGGGAAGACCTCTTCTATCGGCTCAATGTCATCACAATCCGTCTCCCCTCCCTCCGCGAGAGGAAGGATGACATCCCCCTGCTGGCATCCCATTTTCTGAAACGAGCCGCGGCGCGGTTGAGCCAGCCGGAGAAGCATGTCAGCCGGGAGGCACTCGCCATGATGCGTGTCCACACCTGGCCGGGCAATGTTCGTGAGCTGGAGAACGCCATCGAAAGGGCGGTGGTTCTTTCCGGCGATCGCCCCGATATCCTGCCCGACGATCTGCTTATCTCCAGTGGTGGGGATCGATCTTCCGGCAACCCGCAAACCTTGCGCGATCATGAACGGGCAATCGTCCTGCAAACCCTCGCGGATATGGAAGGAAACAAGACACGGACCGCGGAAGTTCTCGGGGTCAGTTTACGCTGGTTGCACTATCGGCTGAAAGAGTGGCAGATATCCAACGATTAGGCGAGTACCGGATCGATCGCGAAATCGCCCGCTCGGCGATCGCGTTGATCTACGAAGGTTACCAGGAGTCGCTGGACCGAAAGGTGCTCATCAAGCGGCTGCATCCTCATCTCGTTGGGGACGCGGAGTTGCGTTCGCGTTTCGAACGGGAAGCCCTCGCCATTGCCCGCTTGAAACACAAAAATATCGTCCACATCTATGACAGACGCGCCGATGACGAGTTGGTCCTGCTGGTCAGTGAATGGATCAGCGGCGGTTCGGTCGAGGAGCTTTTCCGTAAACGGGGTCCGCTGAGCGAAAGGGAGGCAGTCGCACTCGCGGTCGATGTCCTCGAAGGGCTGGCAGTCGCCCACGAGGCTGGGATCATCCATCGTGACATCAAGCCCGGCAACCTGCTGATCTCCTCCTCCGGCACCATCAAGATCACCGATTTCGGGCTCGCGCAATTCGAAGACGCGCCAAGTGTGACCGTCCAGGGCAACATCATGGGGACCCCCGCTTACATGGCCCCCGAACTCCTCGCCGGCAGCCCCTCAAGCCCACGCAGCGACCTCTACAACCTCGGGGTCACCCTTTATGAGCTGCTGACCGGATCAAACCCCTACCGCAGCGACAGCGTCTCCCAGACCCTCAATCGTGTCATGAGCCTCAAACCGGAACCCCTCGAAGGGGTGCGTGATGATTTTAACGCCTTCCTCATGGCGTTGATGGAGAAAAAGCCGGAGAAAAGGCCCGCCTCCGCCCAGGCTGCCCTCGACATCCTGCGACTTATGGCGGTTGATCTTGGCGTGGACCGTGGCTGGGCATCCCTCGGCAAAGCAAAACCGGGCGAAGCCCACACGCCGATCCGGCCCCTGGTCCGTTCCACCCCGTCGATCCCCCTGGTGATCCTCGCCTGGCTGCTCATGTTCGGGGTCACCCTGACCGCCCTGATGCTGCCCTCACCCCTGCCGGAAGTGGATACCGCACAGCTCAAACCCCAGCCCCTTCTCGTTGACACCCTGGATGTGTCAGACCTTCCACAGACAGAGGACAGCTTGCGGGTCGCCGCGCCCGGAGAGCCCAAATCGGATGATGCTGCACGGCCCGTCGTCGAGACAATAACCACATCGCCGACTGCACCTGTGCAAGAAGAGCCCTTGACACATCTCAAACTCTCCCCAGGCGAGGAGGGGACTTCTGCACCAATAGAAGCGGAAGAGCCGGAAATCACTCAGGCGGTGGGGGAAGGTTTCCTTTTCCTCACCGTCCACCCCTGGGCGAATGTCTACTTGAACGACACATTTCTCGTTCTCACCCCCCACAACCGCCCCATCCAGTTGCCCGCCGGTGAAGTCTCGCTGACCCTGATCAATCCGGAGTTTCCTCCTATCATCAAACCGCTTCGGGTCCTGCAGGAGGATACCGTCCGTGTCCGGTTCAACCTCTTCGACGAAGTGGGCAGACTGGAGTTCATCAACGCCAACCCCTGGGCGGAAGTCTACCTTGACGGTGAATACCTGGGACGTACCCCGATTGGAAGGGCAATCCATGTCAGGCCGGGAAGGCACAACCTGATCTTCCGTCACCCCTCCTTCCCCGACCGGATCATCCCCTTCGACGCTTTTCCTGGCGGTGAATCCCTCCGCTTTCAGGTCGATTTTACCGCCAGTCCGTGACAATCGGCAGGTGGCGAGGCGTCCACGACCAGGGGGCGTGACGTCGCTGCACCAGGTCTCCACAGGTGGCAGCCGGTCTCCCGACATGCCACACTTTCGCTCTGGTCAGGAGATTGAATCGAACACCCATCGCGCATCGAACCTGCTCGTTGTTGTAAGCCGCCCCGGAGCTGCCTCCTTTCCCCCTCTTGACATTCACCTTTCCAGAGTTTACCCTAATCCCGATCTTTTACTCTTTTATTCGGGAACACATGGCCCCCTATTTTTCAAAACCTTCGGGCTACGCCATCCGCGCCCTCATTTACCTCGCACGTCACAGCGAGGAGGGTGCGGTCCTCGCCTCGGTTATCGCCGAGGAGGAGGACATCCCCCCCTCCTTCATGGGGAAGGTGCTCGGCAAGCTCGCGCTGGCGGGGATGGTCGATTCCATCCGTGGCCCGAATGGAGGCTACTGGCTTGTGCGCGAGCCCGCTGAAATCACAATGGCGCACATCGCGGATCTGTTTGAAACCCAGAACACGCGCCGTGAATGTCTGCTCGGCTTCAAACAGTGTCCCGGTCCGAAGTTCTGCGCGTTGCATGAACGCTGGCTCGAGCCCCAGAGGCACATCGACAATTTCCTGAACAACACCACTCTCGCCGACCTGATCCGGGATTCAGAGGAACGCGAAGCATTAAAAGTGACGGCGCGCGAAACGGGGAAAACCCGTTCGCAGCGTTTTGGATGACTCCACCCTTGCGGGTTGGAAGGAGACCGACGGGAATGCCGGAAACAACATTCGGCACGCAACGCTCCACAAGTAGCGGGCAGGCTCCCGCCTGCTTCCATTGCGGGCAGCCCTGCAGTGAGCAGGACATCCTGCTGGAGGGCAGGCATTTCTGCTGCATGGGGTGTAAAACCGTCTATGAGCTGCTTTCCTCTCGGGAGATGTGCGCCTACTATGACCTGAGCCAGGGTGCGCCCGGGATCTCGCCGAGCCATGGCGAAAGCGCCATCAAGTATGGATACCTCGATGATCCGGGTGTCATTGAGAAGATTGTGGATTTCCATGATGGTTCTATCCTGCGCGCCACTTTTTCCATCCCGACGATGCACTGCGCCTCCTGCATCTACCTGCTGGAGAACCTGCACGAGCTGAGGCAGGGGATCCGTTCCGCACGAGTCAATTTCCTGCATAAGGAGCTGACGGTCACCTGGGACCAGCAACAGCTTCCGCTACGTGAGCTGGTCGCTCTGCTCGCCTCCATCGGCTACGAACCGCACCTGAGCCTCGAGGCGATCCGCGAAGGGGGCGAAAAGAAGACTCAGCGATCTTTGATCATGCGTGTCGGTGTCGCGGGATTCGCCTTCGGCAACATCATGTTGCTCAGCTTTCCCGAATACCTGGCTTCCGGCGCGGAAGTGGATGGCCTGCTGCAGCTCCTCTTCCGTTACCTCAATTTCGCCCTTGCCCTGCCTGTGCTGCTTTACAGTGCCCAACCCTACTGGTCGAGCGCCTTCAAAGGGTTGCGTGCCCGCACTGTCAACCTCGATGTCCCCATCACCATCGGCATCGCGGCGCTTTTCCTTCGGAGTGCCTATGAAGTGATCGCGGGTGTCGGACCGGGGTATTTCGACTCGCTGGCGGGACTGCTCTTCCTGTTGCTCATTGGACGCATTTTCCAGGAGAAAACCTACGCGGCGTTCTCCTTTGAACGTGATTATTCTTCCTACTTCCCCCTTGCTGCCACCCTGCTCGAAGCGTCTGGCCTCGAGAAAAGTGTGCCCGTCTCCTCCCTGAAACCCGGTGCGAGAATCGTGGTACGTAACCAGGAACTGATCCCGGCGGATGCTGTGCTGATCAATGGCGACGGCCGAATCGATTATGGGTTTGTCACCGGGGAGTCCGAACCGGTGCTCCGCCGGAGCGGCGACTTGATCCATGCCGGGGGAAGGCAGGTGGGCTCCGCCATCGAACTCGAGGTCATGGAGGAGGTATCTCGTTCCCACCTCGTGCGATTGTGGAATCAGGATGCTTTTACCCGGGACAGGGAGAGCCGTTACACCATCCTCGCCAATCGAATCAGCCGATATTTCACCGCTGCAGTCCTGCTGATCGCCACAGCCGCATTCCTCCTGCACTTGCCGTCGGGTATGGGAAAAGCCGTCTGGGTGCTGACCGCCGTTCTGATTGTCGCCTGCCCCTGTGCGCTCGCGCTGGCCACTCCTTTCACTCTCGGCACCGCCATGCGTCTGCTTGGCAGGTTCGGCTTCTACCTCAAAAAGGCGGAGGTGGTGGAAAACCTTGCGGCGATCAGGGCCATCGCTTTCGACAAGACCGGCACACTGACTGTAGCAGGCAGTGGACATGCGCAGTGGGAGGGGGAAGGCCTCGGGGAACTCGAACGCGCCCTGATCCGCTCAATCGTGCGGCATTCAACCCACCCACTCAGCCTCAAGATTTTCGCCAGCCTCGAGGGGGGAACCGCCTTCACTGTCGACAGGGTTGAGGAGGTTTCCGGGTATGGGTTGCTCGGCGAGGTTGCAGGGCATGTGGTACGGGTCGGTTCCGCCGCCTGGGTAGGCGCGGATGAGGAGCATCCTGTGGCGTTTCACCCTGCCGACGGCTCGCTGAGTGTCGCCTGGGTGGCGGTGGATGGGCATGTTTTGGGACGATACCGTGTCGCCAACCTGATCCGTCCCGGGCTCGACAAGGTCATTGAAGATCTTTCCCACGAGTACGAACTTACGCTCATCAGCGGGGATACGGACCGTGACAAACCCATCCTGGCCCCCCTCTTCGGCGAGCAGAACCTGCACTTTCGTCAGGGACCCCATGAAAAGCTGCAATTCATCGAGGAACGTGAGCAGCGGGGCGAACACCTGCTCATGATCGGGGATGGGTTGAATGACGCTGGCGCACTCCGTGCCGCAAGTGTAGGGGTTGCCGTCACCGAGGATGTCACCAGTTTCTCCCCGGCATGTGATGGCTTGCTTGCGGCGGAATCCTTAAAGAGACTGCGAAATATTCTGCATTTTTCACGTCACTCGGTGGCAGTGATCAAGGTCAGTTTTGCCATATCCTTTGCGTACAACCTGGTCGGGCTCAGTTTCGCGGTAGCGGGGAAGCTCTCGCCCCTGATCTCCGCCGTGCTCATGCCCGTCAGCTCGATCACTGTGGTCGCGGTCGCAACCGGGCTGACCACCCTTGCGGCACGTAAATCGCTGGGCGGCAGGCAGGAGATCGAAGGGTAACGGTTACCTGTCTTGTTACACCAACTGAATGGTTGTCAAATCCACAAGGAGGTCGCGTTGAATGTCATCTTCGTGCTGATCGGAGCGAGCCTCGCGGTCGCCCTCGGCTTCCTTGCGGCTTTCCTCTGGGCTGTGCGCAGCGGCCAGTTCGAGGACGGCTACACACCCTCAGTGCGGATGCTGTTCGAGAACCGAAAGAAGCGAAACCAAACAAACACGATAGAGCAAACGAACCAGAACTCAGGGGACATGGACGATGCAGGGTAGTGTCGACACCTTCCACTACGACAATCGAATCGTGCGTCACTTCGCCGTTGCCAGCATGGTCTTCGGCGTGGTCGGCATGACGGTTGGCCTGTTGGTGGCCCTCCAGATGTTTCTGCCCCAGCTCAACCTGGGGACACCGTACACAACCTTCGGCCGGATCCGTCCGCTGCACACAAACGCGGTCATCTTCGCATTCGTGGGCAATGCCATTTTCATGGGAATTTATTACTCCCTCCCGCGACTGCTGAAGGCCCCCATGTGGAGCAGGAAACTGAGCCAGGTGCATTTCTGGGGCTGGCAGAGCATCATTGTCGCCGCAGCAATCACCCTGCCCCTCGGACTGACCACGAGCAAGGAGTACGCCGAACTCGAGTGGCCCATTGATATCGCCATTGCGGTGGTCTGGGTCATTTTCGGGGTCAACATGTTCATGACGATCCTGAAACGGCGGGAACGGCACCTGTATGTCGCCATCTGGTTCTATATCGCCACTGTGGTGACCGTGGCGGTGCTCCATGTGGTCAACTCCTTCGAGATCCCGGTCAACCTGTTCAAGAGCTACTCCCTGTACGCCGGAGTGCAGGACGCCCTGGTCCAGTGGTGGTACGGTCACAATGCTGTCGCCTTTTTCCTCACAACCCCCTACCTCGGCCTGATGTACTACTTTCTGCCGAAAGCCGCGGGCAGACCGGTCTACTCCTACCGTCTCTCGATCATCCACTTCTGGGCGCTGATCTTCATCTACATCTGGGCGGGGCCGCACCATCTGCTCTATTCAGCGCTCCCCGATTGGGCGCAATCCCTCGGCACGGTCTTCTCCATCATGTTGATCGCCCCCTCCTGGGGGGGGATGCTGAATGGTCTGCTCACCCTGCGAGGCGCATGGGACAAGGTTCGTGAGGACCCGACCCTGAAATTTATGGTGGTGGCGGTGACCGCGTACGGCATGGCTACCCTCGAAGGCCCGCTGCTTTCCCTGAAATCGGTCAACGCCATCAGCCATTTCACCGATTGGACCATCGCCCATGTCCATGTCGGCGCATTGGGCTGGAATGGCTTCCTCACTTTCGGCATCCTCTACTGGCTGATCCCCCGCATGTACGGGGTCAAGCTTTACAGCACCAGGCTGGCCAATGCCCACTTCTGGATCGGCACCCTCGGCATCCTCTTTTATGTGGTGCCGATGTACTGGGCTGGACTGACCGAAGGGCTGATGTGGAAGCAGTTTACGCCGGAAGGCTTCCTGCAGTACCCGAACTTCCTTGAGACAGTGCTGCAGGTCGTGCCGATGTACATCACACGCGCCATCGGCGGTGCCCTCTTCCTGGTCGGTGTGCTCATCGGCGCCTGGAACCTGATCGCCACCGCCCGTTCCGGCAACTTCCTCGCCGAAGAGGAAGCCCAGGCGGCTCCCCTCGAGAAAAAGGCGAAATCCTCCGGTGGCTACTACCACCGCTGGATCGAGAGGCGTCCTGTGCAGTTCCTCGCCCTCGCCACCATCGCAGTGCTGATCGGTGGGATTGTCGAGATGGTCCCCATGTTTGTTATCAAATCCAATGTCCCGAGCATTGCAAACGTCAAACCCTACACCCCCCTCGAAGTGGAGGGACGCGACATTTACATCCGTGAAGGCTGTGTCTCCTGCCACAGCCAGCTTGTGCGCCCCTTCCGCAGCGAGACCGAACGCTATGGCGAGTACTCCAAAGCGGGTGAATATGTCTACGATCACCCCTTCCTCTGGGGGTCCAAACGGACCGGGCCGGACCTGCACCGAGTCGGCGGAAAATATCCCGATGCCTGGCATTACAACCACATGCTGGAGCCGACCTCCATGTCGCCCGGATCCCTGATGCCGCCCTTCCCCTGGCTGATCGAGAACGAGCTGAATGTGCGGCACACCCCCGCCCGGATTCGGGCGTTGAGCAAGCTGGGCGTGCCCTATCCGAAGGGTTATGACGAACTCGCCGCGGAGGAGCTGCGGATTCAGGCGGGCCAGATCGCCACCTCCCTCTCCGACCAGGGGATTGAGGTCGATGCGGACCGTGAGATCATCGCCCTGATCGCTTACCTGCAGCGACTCGGAACCGACATCCAGACGGCTTCGAACTGAGGAGGAGAACGAAATGATGAGCCAGGTGATGCGTACCGTTTCAGAGGGGCTCGGCCTGTGGCCCGTGATCTCCCTCGTCCTCTTCTTCATCGTATTCGTCGGGATGCTGATTGTTGTGGTGCGGATGAAACGATCCCACATCGACCATATGGGCTCCCTGCCCCTTGACAACGCTGAACCGGGAGACACAACCCATGCCTAAGAAGATGGATGAACTGCTGGATCACGATTACGATGGCATTCAGGAGTTTGACAACGATCTGCCCGGATGGTGGAAAGGGCTCTTCTATGTCTCCATCGTCTTCGCAATTGTCTATTTGACCTGGTGGCATGTGCTGGGCTTTGGCGACTCCCAGGCGGTACGGTACGAAAAATCCGTCAACCCCCAGTATGTCCGTCTTCCGGAAGATCAGGGGACGACCCTGCTGCAGGTGATGTTCCCAGACTACCGCTCCCCCCTGCATCAACCGGGACGTGAGCCCTCCCAGGTCGAAATCCTCGGTGGCGTAGACCTGTCACCGGCTGTGGCGGAAATTCAGGTGGAACGGGACGAGACCGTTCTTCCCGGCTCCGACCCTGCTCTGCTCGCAACGGGGAAGAAACTCTACGATCAGTTTTGCTTCACCTGTCACGGCATGTTGGGCGAAGGCGGCATCGGGCCGAATCTGACGGACGATTTCTGGATTCATGGCGGCAGCTACCCTGACATCGTGCACACCATCCGTGTCGGCGTTCCGATCAAGGGGATGATCGCCTGGGAACGCAGCATGCCGCGCGAAGACATCCTCGCCGTGGCAAGCTATGTCTACTCCCTGCATGGCACCAGCCCGGCACGCGCCAAAGCCGCCCAGGGCGACTTATTCGCAAGGGAGTAGCAGGTCACGGTGGGTGGGACTGCTAATCAGTTTCTTGTTCCGTCAGCTCTTCATCGTTCCGTCAATCTCTCTTGACCCATCAGCTCCTTCGCGAAGCTTAGACCTCCCCGTTCCGTCAGGTCTTCGGCGAAACGGAGACCTGACGAAACATGGAAGACCTGACGAAACTGGGACGGAGCACGGGAACAGAACTCAGGATTCGCCACCCCCGCGCTGTTGAGCGCGAGGATGACACAAAACGAGCCGCAGATGATTGTGATTCAGGACCAGGAGACGACCGGCCAGGATCGCGGGGCAAATGACCCCGTCCGTCCACCTGTCTCCTACCGTGATCGAATCGCCACCATGGACGAGCAGGGCAATCGTGCATGGATTCACCCGAAGAAGCCGAAGGGACGCAAACATCGGGCGCGATTTATCGTCGCCATGTTCCTCGTCGCCATCTTCTTCCTTGGTCCCTGGATTAAAATCAACGGCCACCCCCTGCTGCTGCTCAACCTGATTGAAAGGCGTTTTGTCCTGTTCGGGCAGCCCTTCTGGCCCCAGGACTTCCACCTTTTTGTCCTCGCCATGATCGCAGTGATTGTCTTCATCCTTCTCTTCACCGTGGTCTATGGCCGCCTTTTCTGCGGCTGGGTCTGCCCGCAGACCGTTTTTATGGAGATGGTCTTTCGAAAGATCGAGTACTGGATCGACGGTGACCGTGTTGCCCAGATGAAACTCCGAGCCCGTCCCTGGGACGAAGTGAAAATCTTCAAACGGACCGTCAAACATGGCATCTTCCTGTTTCTCTCTTTCGCGGTAGCCAACACCTTCATGGCCTACCTGGTCGGCGTGGAGGGTTTCTTTGCACGTGTCACACAACCACCCACTGAACACTTCGGCGCATTCTCAGGTGTACTATTTTTCACAGGCCTCTTCTATTTCATCTTCTCCTGGTTCCGCGAGCAGGCTTGCACCCTTGTCTGCCCCTATGGCCGTCTGCAGGGCGTCCTTCTCGACAAGCAGTCGATTGTGGTGAGCTACGACTGGGTCCGGGGCGAGCCGCGCACAAAGCCTCGGGATGCAAAGGGCGCATCGCAGGTCGGGGATTGCATTGACTGCAGCAAATGTGTCCAGGTCTGCCCCACAGGGATTGACATACGGAATGGCACACAGCTCGAGTGCGTGAACTGCACCGCCTGCATCGACGCCTGTGAAAGCGTGATGGATGCTGTCAAACGTCCCCGCGGCCTGATCCGCTACGCGTCCCACGACTCCATCGAGAGCGGTACACCGATCCGTTTCCGAGGACGAATTGTTGCCTATTCCGCCGTGCTCGCAGTTTTGCTCGCTGTCCTTGCTTTCCTCCTCGTGAGCAGAAGCGATGTGGAAACAACCGTCCTGCGCACCCCCGGCATCCTTTTCCAACCGGTGGATGACGATCACATCCGCAACCTCTACTCCCTGAAGGTCATCAATAAAACCTTCGATCGGCTGCCCATTCACCTTGTGGTCACAGAACCTGACGAGGGCGTGGTTCACCTTGTCGCCGGAACTCTGACGATCGAACCCAACGATGTCATCGAGTCCGCCTTTTTTGTCACACTTCCCCTCGACGAACTTCACGGTGTCAAGACTCCCCTGCGTATCGAAGTGCGTAGCGGCGAGCGTACGTTGGAAACCGTACGAACCAGCTTCATGGGCCCGGCGAAGCGACACCACCGTGAGGAGGGTGATCACAAGCAGCAGCGGCGGGAGCGGGATGGGGAGAATCACCGAAAAGGAGGCGATCATGATTGACCGTCCATCCGACCGGAAACGGGAACTCTGGCCGATGGCAATCGCGATCGTGCTGATCCTCTTTGTCCTTTCGGTGATCGCTGTCGCGCTTTTCTCCACGACACAAAGGCGGGACCTGGTCAAACGGGATTACTACGGGGCCGGACTCGAGCACCAGGAACGTGTCGAAGCCTCCGCGCGCGCACTGCAGGGAGGGGCTCCTTATGCGCTCACCCTGCTTGCTTCGCCGAGGGGAGCGCGCATCGCCTTTGCGGAACGGTTCCTCGAGACCCCCATTCACGGAACCATCGAGCTGTATCGGCCGTCCAACGCCGGCTTTGATCGGCGTTTCCCCCTTGCGCTTGACCACGAGGGACACCAGATCATCGAGATGACTGGACTACCTCCCGGTTACTGGAAACTGAAGGTGCGCTGGGAGCTGGACAGCCTGGCTTATTTCCATGAAGAGGGGTTTGTCCTGCCGTGAAGCGTGGTGAAGATCAGCCGTAACCGCCATAATTGATGAGGATGTCGATGGAACTCTGGACCGGCATCGTGCTCGGCTTCTTCGGTGGGCTGCACTGCATCGGCATGTGCGGACCTATCGTGATCGCTCTGCCCTCAGGAGGGGCCCGTGGCCTGCGTTTCCTGGCAGGCAGACTGCTCTACAACTTCGGGCGGGTTGTTACCTACATCCTCCTCGGGCTGCTGATCGGGCTTCTCGCCAGCGGTATTTCCCTTGCGGGCTACCAGCAGTTCCTCTCCATCCTCCTCGGCAGCCTGATCCTGCTCGGTGTGTTGCTGCCGAAAAAGTGGACCGCTCGTCTTTTCCCGACCCGCAGATTCAGTTCGTTCTCCGCAAGGATCCGTCAGCTCTGGGGAAGGCTGTTCGGCAAAGGCAGTCTATCGGCCCTGTTTGTCATCGGGCTGCTGAATGGCCTGCTCCCCTGCGGCCTGGTCTATACGGCTCTCGCCGGGGCAGGTTCCACTGGCTCTGTCTATGGCGGCATGGGCTACATGGCACTGTTCGGCATTGGCACCATCCCCTCGCTACTCGCGGTCTCCTTTGCGGGACACCTGATCGGCGCCGGGTTCCGTAGACGGTTGCTGAAACTGATCCCGATCGCAGCGATCCTGCTGGCCTTGCTGCTGATCCTGCGTGGCTTGAATCTTGGCATCCCCTACGTCAGCCCGAAAGCAGGGATGAAGCACGGGGAACACGGCGCGCCGGTCCAGACCATGGAGTGCTGCACCCCCTGAAGAGCCCGGGACGAATACGAAATGCCGATCAATACAGCGCACCGGTTCTGTCAGCTCTCCCGACTCGAAAGAAATTGCGGCAGGTCTCTCGACCTGCCGCAAAATGTGGTGCATCAGAAATCGTAACAGCCACCTGCCGTCTCAGCGGAGCAGCACGAGCCTTTCGGTACGCACCTTCCCCTCATGTTCCACACGTAAAAGGTAGACCCCGGAGGCCACGTTACCCTGCTCCGACCCGCCATTCCAGATGAACCGGTGCTGTCCCCCCGCGAAGTTACCCTGCGCGATCCGTGCCGTCAGACGACCCAGCACGTCAAAAACCTCGACCTTCAGCACCCCCGCATCGGGAAGGGTGACATCAAAACGTGTCCCCGCATTGAAGGGGTTCGGCCAGGCGCGCCCAAGCTCGAACACCTCCGGCAACTGGAAGGGGACCTCCCCACGATCCAACGCGAAGAAGTAGTACCGTCCAATGTCGGGCGCAGTCCCATCCGGATCGGGACCGAGGCTAAGCGAGCCTGCATCGATACAAGGTGAACCGGGTTGGAGCTGATAATTCCCCGTCTCGAAGTTCTCCCACAAGGGATCGTCGTGAATCATGCTGGGCCGGTCAAAGTCGGAACCAAACGGCTCAAACCCACTCAAGTTGTAAAAACAGGAGTAGCTGACCCGTACTGTCGCCAGGTCGGAGAGCTGGTCGATGTCAACCGGCCAGGTGTCCTGGATCACGCGTCCGGTGGGGTTTGCGATGATCGAATTGATCATGGTGACCCGTGCACGATCCGCGGCATGAATGGCTGCACTGGGCCAACCGGAGGCATCCATGTCGATGCTGAGGTGACGAAGTTCGATGGTGCTTGAAGAGGCACGAATCGCCACGGGACGCAGCCCCTGGGCGCTACCAGCGGCACGCATCCGGATGGTGGAACGATCCACCACAAGCCCGCCGCAGTTGACCAGGTTCATGCCGTACGCCGCAGACTCGGAGTTGAAGGTCAGGCTCATCTCGTTGATCTGGCCAACCACCTCGCTCAAACGAACGGCGCTGACGGGAATCGACGCGGGGCTGGATGTGACATTCAGCTCGAGGTCACTCTCGGCGAGCAGCAGCTCGGAGCGTGCTCCGTCGATTACACGGATCTCCGCCCCGGGCCCGGTCACGGTCAACTGTGATTTGTCGAGACGGACCTGCGCGCTGTTGTAAAGGCCCAGCGCCCTTTTCCCCGCCTGGATACTGCTGCCCAGGATCTCCGCATTGCATCCATCGACACGGACTCCTTCCTGGCAGTTTTCCAGGGTCGCGCCGGAAATCCGGTGCTGGACGCTTGTACCCGAAGCGATCACGATCCCCCGCCAGGGTTGATCGGGGTCCAGGGCATCGAAGATGACCCGGTCCTTCGCTTCGCCGAGGACCGTGAGCTGGCCTCGGATAACCATCTGGGTGGCGGGAGCGAAATAAATCTCCACTCCCGGAGCGATTTCGAGGTACGAATCCTCGGAAACCAGGATGTCGTCAGTGACATGATAGGGGTTGTTCTCGGGGGACCACGTGCCGGTCACTGCGCCGCTGGTTTCCACGAGGGCGGAGGCATTCCAGCTCAGCAGAAGCAGGGCTGAAAACACCAGGGCGAATCTCGTGTGCCAAGGGCGCATCTGCGCTCTCCTTGTCAATGAAGGCAGAGACTACTGCTGGAGACTGGTCATCGTGGGCGATTCATGGTAGGCGATTCTCCAATAAAGAGTATAGAGCCCAGTACCACTCAATTGCAAGCGCCAAGACCCGATTCGTGAAAATGGGTCCTCACAGGAACTTAAGCATCTATCACCGCCCAGCCAGGTTGTCAAGTACGCTGAATCCACCCACCAATTATCAGGATGATCCGTGACATGGCACCCCTCCCCTTCGGAGCCCTGCCTGAAAAGAATCCCCTTTTTCCCCGCCCGATGGTGGCATGTGCTCCATCCCAATTCGTAAACTTCTGCCGCCACTTCTCACAGCCCCGTTAGCGTGGACCGAGTGGCGAGAAAATCCCTGGCGCACGTTAAGGTTATGCGTCGATCTTCCTTCCATCCGGGCATTCTCACAGACCCGGAAACCCACATCGGCGGGGACATCAGCATGCAATGGCTTACGGACCATCCCGGCGGGTTGGATGCTTTCTTCGATCACCTCAGAAAGGCGACCACACGAGTGCTGGTCACCGACTATGACGGCACCCTCTCACCATTCGTATTCGAGCGGAACCGTGCAGTACCCTACGAAGGCATTCCCGAAATGCTCGACCGCATCAACACGCAGAAGGACAGCCGTGTTGTGCTGCTCACCGGGCGCACGGTCGAGGACCAGAGACGGCGGATGGACTTACGTTCTCCGGTGGAAATCTGGGGCACCCACGGCTGGGAGCATGCGACAACCGATGGCAGCCACCGTGTCTGGCCAATCGGAGAGAAGCATTCCGAGGGGCTGAGCCAGGCGATCTCCTGGGCTACACGGGAAGACCTGCTGGCACGTATCGAAACCAAACCGGCCACGGTCGCCCTGCACTGGCGCTCCGCCGCTGGTGCAGAACGTGAACGCATCGTCTCGGCCGCCGAAAAAGCCTTCGCCGCCATTGCGGAAGAAACCGGCCTGCTGCTACAGCGATTCGACGGCGGTCTTGAACTTCGCACACCGGGTCGAGACAAGGGCGATGCAATCCGTGAGATTCTCGCCGGCCTTGGCGAGGGGGAGCACGCCATCGCCTGTCTTGGGGATGACACCGCGGACGAGGACGCCTTCCTCGCCCTCGAGGGAAAAGGGCTGCGAGTCCTGGTCGGCCTCGAAATCCGTGAAACGGCCGCCGACCTGCACCTGCGCCCCCCGCGCGAGGTACTGCGTTTCCTCAGTCGCTGGCTGGATGCGGTGGCAGAAAGGGGCTGAGGTCTCAGTCGGCCGGGAGTCGGCATCTCCCCGCTTCCCGGCGGGTCTCCATTGAGAGACTTCGTGACTGCCTGCAAAACAATTCTTTACGCACTCTGGAGGCGGGTGCCGGAGGTCGGAAATCTTTCCCTTGTCTCCCTTGCATCCCGGAAAGTCTGCCGGGTACATTAGCCCGACTTAACATATCGCTGGCCACGGCTGCGCCTGCCGTCGGACAGGATTGTGAACGTTTGAACCATGCCGCAACCGTCCGCACCCGCACCCAACCTTTCGATGACACCCGTTTGAGGTGTCAGTCCGCATGACCGGGGGGAGTCGGGAAAGTCGACGGCCGTGGTACATCCCAACACAAGGGTAGCGACCTTGGCACAAATCTTCTCGCCGAAGATGAACCGATTCCTCGTGAACTTGTTGATCGGTTCCGGGATTGCGGTTCTCCTCGTGGTCCTCTTCTTCTGGTACTATGGCTCGCCCAAGTACACCGATGTCGGGTATCGTCCGGCCCAGCCTGTCAAGTTCAGCCACAAGCTGCATGCCGGCGACCTCGGGATGGACTGCCGGTACTGCCACAGCCAGATCGAGCAGGCACAATTTGCCAACATCCCCCCCACTCAGACCTGCATGAACTGCCACCAGGTCGTCGGCGTGGACAACCCGAATGTCGATCCGGTCCGCGAAAGTTGGAACACCGGCAAACCGATCGAGTGGGTCCGAGTCCATATGTTGCCGGATTACGCCTACTTCAACCACGCCGCACATCTTCGTGCCGGGGTCGGTTGTATCGAATGCCACGGCAACGTGCGTCAGATGGACCTCATCGAGCAGAAGCAACCCCTCTCGATGGCCTGGTGCCTTGATTGCCACCGTAGCCCCGACACTCGCCTGAGGCCTTTGGCCGAGCTGACCAACATGGAGTGGACTCCGCCTGCGGATCATGCGGAGTGGGTGGCGAGGTTCAAGACAGAACAGAAAATCAACCCGCCGGAGGATTGCAGCGCATGCCATCGCTGAAGAACGGGAACGGCACGCCCGCATATTGGCGGAGCATTGACCAGTTGGCGGAAACCGATGAGTTCCGCGCCTTCCTTGAAAAGGAGTTCCCGGAAGGGGCGAGCGAGCTGGATAACCCTGTCACCCGGCGTTCGTTCCTCGCAGTCATGGGTGCCTCCCTGGCCCTCGCCGGGCTGACTGGATGCCGTAAACCGGTGGAGCACATCGTTCCCCATGTCTCCCAACCGGAAGATGCCGTCATCGGCAAACCGCAGTTTTACGCAACAGCCATGCCGCGCGGTACAGCCCCCCTCGGGGTTGTCGTGGAAACGCACGAGGGCCGTCCCACAAAAATCGAGGGGAACGACCTGCACCCCAGCTCCCTCGGACGAGCGGACATGCTCGCGCTGGGCTCCATCCTCTCCCTTTACGATCCGGACCGTTCCAAGTGGAATCTCCAGCAGGGAGGGGTGCGTAGCTGGGAGCAGTTTGTCGATTTCTGGCAATCGCGCCGTGACGTTGCCAGTGCCAACGGTGGCGCCGGGCTGGCAGTTGTCAGTGAAGCCTTCGCCAGCCCGACAATGGCGCGTCTGCGCCGCGAGTTCCTGAAGGCCTACCCGAAAGCGGCCTGGATCGCCTGCGACCCAGTCTCGAACGAAAACCGTGATCGTGGCCTGCAAGCCGCCACCGGTTCTGCACGGCAACCTCTCCACTCCTTTGAGAAAGCACAAATCGTCCTGTCGCTGGATGCTGATTTCCTGCAGGGCGAGGAAGAGTCGGTCAAACACAGCCGTGCCTTTGCAGCAGCCCGAAGGATCATGCGTCCCGAAGACACCATGAACCGCCTCTACATGGTGGAGAGCGGCCAGAGTGTCACCGGCAGCATGGCGGACCACCGTCTGCGCATGCCCTCCAGCCAGATCGCCGGGTTTGCCGCCGCGCTGGCTCTCGAGCTGGAACGAAAGGGACTGGCGGTGGCGGGCAGCGATGCCCTTGCCCCCTTTGCCGGACACAACTTTGACCGTCTCCACCTCGAAGCGATCGCTGACGACCTGATCGCCAGCCGTGGCGCATCGCTTGTGATTGTCGGGAGACGGCAACCTGCGGCGCTGCACGCTCTCGCTTTCGCCATCAACGATGCCCTCGGGAACCACGGCAAGACCATCTCGTACCGTCCGCAGACGGACATGCTGAGCAGCGACCTGCAGGCGATGCGCGAGCTGACCGGCAGGATGCGGGAGGGCAAGATCAACACGCTGCTCCTCCTCGGCGGCAATCCGGTCTACAACACCCCGGCCGACCTCGATTTCGCCGGAGCGATGAAACGTGTCGAAGCCACCATCCACCTCTCTGAGATGGTGGATGAAACCAGCCGTGTCGCCACCTGGCACCTGACAAAAACCCATTACCTCGAGATGTGGGGGGATGCGCGCGCCACCGACGGATCACTGACCGTGATTCAGCCGATGATCGAACCCCTCTTCGGCTCCCACAGCGAAATCGAAGTGGCCCACCTCCTGACGACTGGCGAGAACCTGCGGGGGTATGACATTGTCCGCGCCACCTGGGAAAGCCAGGTGTTGAAAGGGACGGGTGAGACGGGTTGGCGACGGGTGCTGCACGACGGCATCCTTGCCAACAGCAGCGAAACTGGCTCTGTGCCCCGCGCGGACGCACGCGCTGTCTCCGCCCTCTGGCGTCAGGTGAAGCCCGCCCTGGAGCCCACTCCGGACAATTTGGAGCTGGTTTTCACGCCATCGCTGACTCTCTTCGATGGCCGTTACGCCAACAATGCCTGGCTGATGGAAGCGCCGGACCCGGTCAGCAAGATGAGCTGGGGAAATGCCGCTCTGCTTTCGCAGAAAACCGCCGATGCCCTCGGCGTCAAACCCTTCCAGGGATTGCGGATCAGCATGGGCGATGCCCAGGTCGAGCTTCCCGCCTACATCGTGCCGGGCCATGCCGACAACAGCGTCTCCCTTGAAATGGGTTACGGACGTCGTGACTTCGGACGTGTGGCTGATGGCTACGGCGCCGACATCTTCCCCCTGCGCAGCATCGACACTCCGGATGTTGTCACCGGAGCTCGTGCGGTACGCACCGGACGCAAGATGGAGGTCGCCAACACACAGGATCACGGCTCCATGGAGGGGCGCGAGATCATCCGTGAGGCCACCCTCGACACCTATCGCAAACACCCCAGGTTCGCCAAGGAAATGGTCCATGTGCCCGACCTGCAGTCCCTTTGGAAGGAGTGGACCTGGAGCGAAGGGTATCAGTGGGGCATGGCGATCGACTTGAATGTCTGCACCGGCTGCAACGCCTGCGTTATTGCCTGCCAGAGCGAGAATAATGTTCCGGTGGTGGGACGTGAGACGGTCTCCAGGGGACGTGAAATGCACTGGATGCGGCTCGATCGCTATTTCGTCGGCACCATCGAAGAGGGACGGATGGTCAATCAGCCGATGATGTGCCAGCATTGCGAGATGGCCCCCTGCGAGCAGGTCTGCCCGGTCAATGCCACCACCCATGACAGCGAGGGTCTTAATGTCATGACCTACAACCGCTGCATTGGAACACGGTATTGCGCCAATAACTGTCCCTACAAGGTGCGTCGTTTCAACTTCTTCAACTACACCAACAAACTGCCCGAGCTGATCCAGATGGCGCAGAACCCCGAGGTGACAGTCCGTTCACGAGGGGTGATGGAGAAGTGCACCTACTGCCTGCAGCGGATCAACCGTGGCAAGTACCAGGCGAAGGCGGAAGGACGCGAGGTGCGTGACGGTGAGATCCGCACCGCCTGCCAGCAGGCCTGCCCGAGCGAGGCGATCAGTTTCGGCAACATCAACGATCCGGGCAGCGAGGTGGCGAGCTGGAAGAAGAATACGCGGAATTACGGTGTCCTCGAGGAGTTCAACACTCGTCCGCGGACAACCTATCTGGCGCGTTTGCACAACCCGAACCCGAAACTGGGCGACCCCGCTTTCGACACGGAGTATGTCCCGCACGGGAATGGGCATCATTGAGTGCTGGTGCTGTCAAGTAGTGAGTTCTGTATGGCCCGTAGCATAGCGAAGAGCTGACAGAGTATCGCGCCCCGAGGGCGCGAATCTGCGTCCGATTTTTGAATCGGACGCAACAGAACGGGTGTAACAGCTCACGATCCGAGGATCAGAAGCGACACACGACATACAAACATCTTTTCAACCCTAACAAACGGTAAAAGGGCCTGTGAGCGCGACGACAATCAAAGCGAGCGACCATGCCGCTGAGCCGCTGGTCTGGGGCAACCCGCAGTTCCGGGATGTCACACAGACTGTCAGCGAGATCGTGGAGGCGCGTCAGACACCCCTCTGGTGGTGGGTGGCGATCTCGATCTCCGGCGCGCTGATGCTCAACTTCCTGGTGATGATCGCCTACCTCTTCTGGACCGGAATCGGCATCTGGGGCAACAACATGCCGGTCGCATGGGGATGGCCGATCGTCAACTTCGTCTTCTGGGTCGGCATCGGGCATGCCGGCACGCTGATTTCCGCGGTCCTCTTCCTGTTGCGTCAGAAATGGCGCACCTCGATCAACCGTTTCGCGGAAGCGATGACCATCTTCGCCGTCATCTGCGCGCTGATCTTCCCCGGCTTGCACCTCGGACGTATCTGGGTCGCCTACTTCATGTTCCCGATCCCCAACCAGATGGCGATGTGGCCGAACTTCCGCAGCGCGTTGATGTGGGACATCTTCGCTGTCGGCACCTACTTCACCGCCTCCTTCCTGTTCTGGTACACAGGCCTCGTGCCCGACTGGGCCACCCTGCGTGACCGCGCGAAGGACAAATGGCGCCGCATAATTTACGGTGTCCTGGCAATGGGCTGGCGCGGCGGAAACAAGCAGTGGAAGCACTACGAAGTCGCATACCTCCTCCTGGCAGGTATTTCGACACCCCTCGTCCTCTCGGTCCACTCGGTCGTGTCCACCGACTTCGCCACATCGATTCAGTTCGGATGGCATACGACCATCTTCCCGCCATACTTCGTTGCAGGCGCCATCTTCTCCGGCTTCGGCATGGTGATGACACTCGCTATCCTCGCGAGAATTGTCTACCCGCCGGTGAAGAACTACATGACCATCACCACACTGGAGCGAATGGCGAAAGTCATTATGCTCACCGGGATGATGGTCGGGTATGCCTACATCATGGAATTTTTCATGGCGTGGTATTCGGGGAACAAGTATGAGCAGTTTGTCTTCATCAACCGGATGACAGGCCCCTATGGCTGGGCCTACTGGATCATGTTCTCCTGCAATGTGATTATCCCGCAGATGTTCTGGTCGCAGAAGCTGCGCCGCTCGGTGCCGGTGCTGTTCGTCGCATCCATCTTTGTCAATATCGGCATGTGGTTTGAACGATTTGTGATTGTCATGACCATGCACCGCGACTTCCTCCCCTCGAGCTGGGGATTGTTCAAACCGACCTTCTACGACATCGCGATCCTCGCGGGCTCCTTCGGCCTCTTCTTCACACTTTTCCTCCTCTTCCTTAGATTCGTCCCGATGATCGCCATCAGCGAGGTGAAGGGCGTGCTGCCGCAGGCGCAGGTGAGCCATCATCACGGTTCCCACACCGGGGAGGGGGAACGATGAAGACAACAGGAACCATTCAGGGCGCATTGGCCGAGTTTGACAGTCCCCAGGCCCTGCTGGATGCCGCGACACAGGTGCGCAAAGCCGGCTATCGCAACTGGGACTGCCACAGCCCCTTCCCCATCCACGGCATGGATGACGCCATGGGCGAAAAACGTTCGCCCCTCGGCTGGTTTGTCTCCATCGCAGCGATCGCGGGATTCGCTGTCGCGCTCTATTTCCAGTACTGGACCAGCGCCGTCGCCTATCCCATTATCATTTCGGGCAAAACCTACTTCAGCTACATGGCCTTTTTCCCGATCACCTTTGCCGTCACTGTGCTCTTCAGCGTTCTCACAACGGTCTTCGGACTTGTAACGCTTATCCGGCACGCATTCCATCACCCGGTCTTCCATTCGGACAATTTCAGCCGGGCGAGTGATGACGGCTTTTTCGTCAGCGTGATGGGCGATGATCCACGGTTCGACCCCAAAGGCACCCTTGAATTCCTCACCTCCATCGGCGGCAGGAATGTTGAACTGCTGCAGGAGGCGCAAGGATGAAAAAGATGATGCGCGAAGCCTCACAAAATCGCAGACAGCATGGCATTCCGGGCCAGAACGAGTCCATCCGGTGGGGCAGAATCCATTCGACTGGTGAAGGAATAGCCTCTGCCCGGTCGCCCCATTCCCTGCTGTCCGGGATTTCGGTCCTGCTGCTTGTACTGCTGGTCGCCGGTTGCCAGGGGACACCAAAGAGCAAGCCCCCGATCCACCTCAACCCGAACATGGACAACCAGCCGAAATACCTGCCGCAGTCGTCCAGTGACTTCTTCGCGGGGGGCAGCACCAGCCTGAGACCTGTCGAGGGAACTGTCGCCCGAGGCCAGATGCGCGAGGATGATCGCTACTTCCGCGGCATGGACCCGAGGAGTGGCAAACCGGTGACACAGAATCCGGTTCCCCTTTCAGCAGAAGGTCTGCTGCGAGGCCAGGAACGCTACAACATCTATTGTTCGGTCTGCCACGGCGCGGTGGGCAACGGCAAGGGGATTGTCGTGGAGCGGGGCTACATGCCCCCGCCGGATTTCCACTCGGACCTCCTGCGCGGCTATCCGGATGGACACATCTTCGATGTGATCTCCAATGGTATCCGCAACATGCCCGGCTACGCCGCACAGATCCCGGTGGAGGATCGCTGGCTGATTGTCCACTATCTCCGGGCGCTGCAACGCAGTCAGCATGCCACCATGGCGGATGTCCCGCCCGAACTCCGTGACCGTATCAGGTAGGAAGGGAACCATGCAGTTCAATCAACAGACCCATACGTTCACCGATCCGGGACGGTTCGGACGGCTGATGCTGATCATCGGCGTGGCTGGCCTGGCAATCAGTGCTGTCGGGTTGGCCATGGACCCCAGCAAGTTCTTCAGCTCCTACCTGGTGAACTTCACCTTCTGGGCATCCCTCGGCTTCGGTGCGCTCTTCTTTCTCCTCGTGCACCACATGACCGGGGCGGTCTGGAGTGTGAGTGTGAGACGTGTCGCGGAGGCGACCCTCGCCGGGTTGCCGGTGATCCTCCTGCTCCTGCTGCCTCTCCTGCTCGGGCTGGGGAAGGCATATTCCTGGACAGATCGGGATTTTATGCTTGCTGACCCGATGCTCAAGTCGAAGCTGCCCTTCCTGAATGTCCCCTTTTTCGTGGTGCGCAGTCTGCTTTATGTTGGCATCTGGTTGCTGCTCGCCACCCAGCTTAGACGGCGTTCTCTGCAGCTTGACACGGGTTGGGGCGAACAGGGCTCGAATAAATTTCTCCGCATCAGTGCGCCGGGGACCATCGCTTTCGCCTTCACTGTCACCTTCGCGGGCTTCGACTGGATCATGTCCCTGATGCCCCTCTGGTATTCGACCATCTTCGGACTCTGGTACTTCGCGGGCGGTGCGGTCTTCATCTACGCTTTCCTCGCGCTCGCTTCACACGCTCTCGCAAAAAAGGGCGTCCTCGCGAACGAGATTACCACCGAACACCGCCATGACCTCGGCAAGCTACTCTTCGCCTTCATGGTTTTCTGGGCCTACATGGCCCTCTCCCAGTACCTGCTGATCTGGTATGCGAATCTGCCGGAAGAGACGGTTTTCTTCAAGGACCGTTGGGTGGGGAGCTGGAAGGTGGTCAGTGTCCTGATCCCCACAGCAGGCTTCGCCATTCCCTTTGTGCTGATGATGAGCCGTCACATCAAACGGAGCCGCGCTCAACTCAGTTTCTGGGCTGCATACCTGATTCTCATGCACTGGATCGATCTCTACTGGAACATCGCACCCGTTTTCCATCCCGGCGAGGCCGTTGTCTCCTGGATGGACATCACCCTGCTGGTTGGGATGGGCGGATTGTTCCTCTGGCGATTCTGGACAGCCTTCACCGCACACCCGGTGCTGCCCCTGACCGACCCGAAGCTGCCGGAATCACTTGAATTTGTCAACCATTGAACATGTTGGAACCATGAGCGACAGCAAACGCCCCCCCATTCCACCGGCAGATGCCGGATACGAACGCAGCGACACTCACGGCAAGCCGGTTTTTATCGGCCTGCTTATTGGTACGCTGCTACTTGTGCTGATCATCATCGGACTCAGCCAGCTTTTCACCGTGACCCATGAAGAGATCGTCTACCAGAGTGTGCTGAGCCAGAAAAATCCACGCCTTGAGGAGATACGAGGCGAGGAGACGAGGGTGCTGACTACCTACGCTCTGATCGATTCCACGAACGGACAGGTTCGCATCCCCATCGATCGCGCAATGGAACTGATGGTGGAGGAAGCCAGCCGGAGGCCGTGACCCTTTCGCAACGCGCCGCACCTTGCCTGAACTGGATTCAGGAGCAGCGTGCGCCTCGGTTTGAACCTGATGACCCGGGACATTTATCCCGGGCTTTGTACTCATGCACTGTTCTGTAAAGTCCTGCGTCCCGTTCAGCCAGATCCCTCGACCTGCCGTACTTCCCAGCGCTGAGGCAGGTCTTTAGCGTAGCGGAGACCTGCCGTTTGCTGAAAAGGCGGCTCCTCGCGAGAATTGGTACGTGAATTCAGCGGTCACTACGTGCATATGTGGCCGTCTGACCGACCCACCGATCGCTTTCGCCCAAACCCGGCAATCCGAGCCATCCCCGAATCTGGCAGACCACCCCTCCGGATGCGTAAGTTCCTGCGATCACGAACTCGTCTCAGACATCTCGCCCATTGCAAACGAGTGACCTCATGGAGAAACGAGCGGTCGACTTTCAATCCGCCCTCAGCGAAAGCCGTCTCGGGAAATCCCTCGGCGCCGAGGTCAGCCGTGACATTCTGTTGCGTGGCGAATTACGTCAATGGAAAAAGGGCGACCTGATCTTTCAGGAAACCGAGCATGTACCCGGCCTTTGGCTGGTACTCGACGGCCAGGTCAAGCTCAGCCGTTACACAGCGGACGGCCGGGATGTCATCCTCCACATGGCCAACCCCTTCATGATCATTGCGGAAGCGGCAGTCTTCCTCGGTAAATACCCGGCAACTGCAACCGCCATGACAGATTGCGCCCTTGTCCTGATCCGTACCCCCATCGTCTTCGAACTCATGGAGAACCACCCGGCCTTCATGCGGCGTGTCTTCGGCAGCATGAGTGTCTGGCTGAAACGGATGGTGGACAAGATCGACCAACTCACCATGAACGATGCCACCGCCCGACTTGTTCGTTACCTGCTGGACCTGCGCCTCGAACGTCCCGTTCAGGGGAACTGTGTCGAGCTGCCTGTCAAGAAAGGCGATCTGGCGGTGATGTTGAACATGAACCAGGCGACTTTGAGTCGCTCGCTGAGGCGGCTGCAGGATGAAGGCGCGATCACGGTCGACGGCAAACTGGTTGTCCTGCTCGACCTTCTCCTGCTGAAGAGACTGGCCCTGCCGCCTATCGAGTGACAGGATGCTGTTCTCCAGCCCACCCTGCCCCTCACTTGGCGCGCGGGTTTGGGATGCTTAACTTTTACCTGCGGAGCGATACTGGTTTTTTTCGCTCTTGACGGGGAACAGTCGATCTGCTTACCCTTCCACACTGTTCCCGCATGACCCACAGCACAAACACGAGGCGATACGATATGCGTCCCATTCTTTCCCCCGACCAGATGCGCGAGCTGGACCGTCGCACCATCGAAGAGATCGGCCTGCCGGGCATTGTCCTGATGGAACTCGCTGCACGCGGTGTTATGCTCGAGATCGAGCAGATCCTCGGAGGACGGGTCGCCGGGGCACGTGCCCTGATCTTCTGCGGAAGCGGCAACAACGGCGGGGATGGTTTCGCCATCGCGCGCCGTTTGCTCAACGCCGGAGCTGAGACGGTTGTCTATCTTGTCGCGGAACGTGAACGGGTGAAAGGTGACGCCAGGACCAACCTGGAGATCTACGAGCGCCTCGGCGGTGCCCTGGTCGAAGTCCGGCAGCCAACCGACCTGGAGCGATTGCCCTTCACGGATCTTGTTGTGGACGCTCTGCTCGGCACTGGACTGCGCGGGGGTGCCGATGGCCTGATCGCGGATGCCATCGAAGCGATCAACCTGATGCAGGCGCCGGTGGTCAGTGTCGACATCCCCTCCGGTGTTGACGGTTCCACCGGCTACGCCTCCGGCCCGGCTGTCCGTTCCGACATCACCGCCACCTTCGGCGAGATCAAAGTCGGCCACCTGATCAGCCCCGGAATTGACTTTGCCGGACGTATCAGTCGGGTTGACATCCAGATCCCACCCCGGTTTGTCATGGAACTCGACATCCCCCTCTACCTTGTCGAACCGGCGGATGTCTACGAAATGCTGCCCGATCGCCCGTTTAACGCTCACAAGGGCGACGCCGGCAAAGTGCTCGTGGTCGCCGGGTCGGTGGGCATGACCGGTGCTGCGGAACTCGCCAGCCGTGCTACCCTGCGCACAGGAGCAGGCATGGTCAAGGTCGCCACCGCGAAAAACGCGCAGGCGATCCTCGCTGGCAGTGCGTCCGAAGTAATGACCATTCCGGTTGCCGATACCCCCGAGGGATCCATCTCGCCCGAGGCTGAGACCACCATAGACGATGCCCGTCACTGGGCGGATGTCGAGGTGATTGGTCCCGGCCTCTCCCTCAACCCGCAAACGGTTCACTGGTTCGAGGAGCATGTCAAGGATTTGCCCCTGCCAACCGTGATTGACGCGGACGGCTTGAACGCCCTCGCCCAGCTGCCAGACGCCCTCGCCAATCTGCATGACAAGGTGGTACTCACTCCCCACCTCGGCGAATTGGCACGTTTGACCGGCAAAACCAGCCAGGAAATCGCCATGGACCGTGTCGGCACAGTCCGTGAGTATGCCCGGAAATGGGGTGTCACCCTCCTGCTGAAGGGCGTCCCCACGTTGGTTGCCGGACCCAGCGGGCCGGTCTATGCCATCCTTGCAGGCAACCCGGGCATGGCTTCCGCCGGGATGGGCGATGTCCTGACCGGAGTCGTTGCCGGCATGATGGCCCAGGGATTGAACCCCCAGGAAGCCGCGATCGCCGGAACGACCATCCACGGTCTCGCCGGCAACCTCGCCGCGGATGAAGTGGGCAGTACCGGAATCATGGCGGGCGATGTTGTGGAACGTCTCCCCCTCGCCCAGGACATCATCGCGGGACGTGCCCCCTATCCCCAGGCGAAAAGCGGCGGATGTGGCTGCGGCAGCGGTGGCTGCGGCTGCGGGGGACATGATGACGACCATGATCACAGCCACGGAGGTGGCGGCTGCGGATGCGGTGGAGGCGGCTGCGGATGCAACTGATGGTCTGAAACTGTACAACCCGGCTACCACATGTGGCCGGGTTTGTTTCTTAGTGGATCGTTTCGTCTAACCTGATGGTTCCTGAGCAGTCTTCCCTTGTTTCTGCCAAGGTGCGCTCGTGCGGGCATGGTGGGCCATGTCAAGAGAGTGCAACGCAGGCAGGGCTAAGAGAAGCCGCAGCATCAGGCAGATTGGATGAAACAATCCACTTGCCAGTACCCACGGATGACTTTCTCCCACTCTCCCTGCTGATCCAGAAACTCCCAACCCGAGGCAATTCCTGCCTTTCGAGGTATTGCTCAGTTGCCTGACTTGATACACCCCGGCAACAACTGCGCGGTGCGGATTTCAGTATTGTCAACTTGCAGTGACGCCCTCCTTTTGCAAGGACTCATGACTCCTTTCATAAATTTCATAGATTTACGGGTCCTGTAAATACGAAAAACGCAAAATACGCCAAAACCAACAAATCTGGCACATCCGTTGCATTACTCCTGGCACACCCAAGCAGCACCCCAACAACATCCAATAGGAGCCTTACATGAAGTACATCAACGTAGCCCTGATCGCCATCGTTCTCCTCTTCGCGGTCGGCTGCAGCAGTATGCAGGACCCGATCAGCCATTCGAACGCAAGCGGGCTGGCGGGTGAGAAAAGCATTCGCGATCTTGACGCTCGCGGTCCCATTACCTATGAGATCGAACTACTTTCCGCTGAATACGATGTGGATAACGATGTCACCCTCTTCACTTACTCAGTCATCTCGAATCCCGACGACGGACCCGCGATCAGCCACTGGGTAATCGGTTTTGAAGAGGGGTGCGGCTCCTCCTCGATCATTGTCTCCTCGAACGATCCCCTCGTCGGTTGGAACGAGTCCGACCCGACTACCGGTGTCCGCGGCGTCAAGTTCGACACGGGTTACGACGACCAGGAGGAGCGTGAGGTAACCTTGACCCTTGCCGGTTTCTGGACGGTTGATGTGGTCGAGATTGCGGTGAAGGCGGGCAACGACTTCATCCCTGGCACAGTTCAGGGTCCGGTCTGCGGCAGCACGCCTGAACCGACAGTGACCTACGAAGTCAATGGTATTGTCTACTTCGACATCAATGGGAATGGCACCCGGGATGCGGACGAGCCGGCCATCGGTGGAATCGCTGTCACCCTCTCGAACGATGAGAGTGGTGTTTCGGATGCAAACGGCGCCTATCTCTTTGATGAACTGCTGCCGGGCAGCTATACGGTGTCGGTCGACGCGATCGAAGGTTTCGACGCCACTACCCCCACCTCGGTCGAATTAATCATCACGGCGGCAGATGTGACGGTTGACTTCGGCTTTGAGTTGAACTTCGGCGCAATCAACGGCGGCACGGCTGACGGGCTCTCCATCGGCTACTGGAAAACCAACATTCAGAAGGCGATCTCTGGTAAACCCAAGGGTATCCAGATCAGCACGGTTGCGCTTGAGGCCTACACCGCCGAGCTTTCGACCTTCGCCCTCTCCCCGTTGAACTTCGGTTCGCTGCAGGGTGCGTACAATGCCCTAAGCGACAACAGCAGCAACCCGGTCAATCTGCTGACCAAGCAGCTCACCGGTTCCGAGTACAACTTCGCGAATGGTGCCTACATAAACGGTAACGAGCTGCTGACCTGGGGTTTCGTTTTCTGGGGTGAGTACATCATCGCCCACGCCAGCGACTACACCAGCGGCCAGATATTGAACGCCAAGGATTGGTTTGATGCCTACAACAACAGCCATGGGGGCGCTTTCTTCGGACCTGCTGGCTTCTGATTGAGTTTTCTTCCGTCGGATCCTGCACCCGGCTCATGCTGAGCCGGGTGTTCTCTTTTTCATCGATTAAGTTCCTCACCCACCCGTTGAGACATCTGCCGACAGGATTTCCGAATCCAGTTGAGGAGAATCGTTGCGGTATAGATGTCGCTCATCCTTAATCGGCCTTTGGAACTGAGTGGCCTGCGGGCTATGTTCCATCATTCCCGCACATGACGTTGCAACAAGGGGGGTACAATGGAAAAATCCATAAAAGCGGTGCCGGTCTGGAAAAAGGTTCTACGCTACCTGCTCATTGCGATCGGGGTTCTGGGGCTGCTTGCCATCTTTTTTCTGCTCACCGACGCACCGTTGAGCCAGAAGGCCAGCAACTGGTTTTTCGGTCAGGAAGAGAATCACATCGCCCCTGAGCAGAATGCCTATTACTATTGGGCGGGGTTTGGCCTGCCTGAGGGGAGCAGCCCGGTCGACACCCTGCGGATGTTCACTGAAAGGTTCAACCAACTCGTCGAACGGGGGTTGAAGAGTGATCGTGAAGAGTTACCCGAAGACCCTCTTTTCCTGGAGTTGAGAGCCATCGCCAATCATCTCCCGGTGGGAGACCTCGACTCCCTTCGTGCGCTGCTGGAACAACCTGGCTACATCGACGACCTCACACTCCGAGCCAGTTTCCTCGATGAACGTTTCGATCATCTGGGCTCGCTTGACATCTTTGACACTCCCTTCCATTTCACGCAGGTAACCCCTTTCGGGTTGGGCTTAAGTCTCATCTCTTACCAGAATCTGAGGAATGTTCGGGCGATTCATGCTTATGAGCGAGGGCAGGTCGAAAAAGCTGTGGCGCTTACTGGAGCGAGCTTCCAGACTGCCCGCAAACTCCGTGGCGAGGTGGATTACCTCCTTGCCACTCTCCAGCAGAATGTTCAGCTCCAGTCTGTTCTGCTGCGTGCGGTAAACCCGATGCTCGACTGGCGGCTGACCCCTGCGCCGGAACTGGTAGATTTCGTGCGAAACCTGGAGTTGCTGACACCAGGCGAACTCAGTATGAGAAAGGCGCTGCGGAACGAAAGTTGGATGATGATCCGGGGCTACAACGCTCAGCCTGAGGATGATCCGGTTCCCCGCAAGCAGGAACGCGCCTTTCTGTTCAGAACTTTGGCAAGGCCGAACGCTACGATGAATCTCGTTGCCGAAGCATACAGCCGACTGTCGGACAAGTCTGAGCTGCAGGGTGTCGAGTATAGTCAGGAGCGTGACAACCCGCTGCTCAGGGCCACCATCGCCGATCACCTGCGCAGTTTTATCGGGGTGATGCAGGCAGAGACCATCGCTCCTGTAGTTGGTTACATCGACAGCGGACTCTCGATCAACGGCTTCATCATGCTCTTGAAAGCAAAGACAGAGATTCTTGCCGGAAGCATAGCACCCGGAGACATCCCCCGGTTCCTCAATGAACATCAAAATGAGTACTTCAATCCTCTCAGCGGCGGATCGCTCGAGTGGAACGAAGAGACCCATACGCTTTACTTCACCGGACCGGACCAGGAAAACCAGGCAAATGTCCGGCAGGTCACGATTCTCTTCCCGGAGTGAACCGTACTGGTGGTAGCGGCTGCGGCTGCAACTGATGACCCGATTCTGAATGGATGCTGCAACACCCCCTGACTGTTGATGCTGGGGGTGTTTGATTTTGCCGGCATCCTGATCGATTTCGATGACATAGCAGTCCTTGAAAGCAATGGTTCTCACAAGAATAGTGCGTGGATTCAGCGGTCAAGTTTGCTGAGAGGCAAGCGCAGCACAATCTCACGGCGATTTTGACGACCAGACCTCTACGACAATTCTTAAGAACAACCTTTACCCATTCAGGGGACAACTCATTCGTGAGTCGCCCTATCCCGTTATTCGTACTCTGCCTCGAAATCCCTCACATCACAGGAAGTGTCCACCATTCGAATGTCCCCAAACCAAAAACCCCCTCCCGGCAAAATCACCAGAAGGGGGTTGCAGATCAGCCACTTGAACCTTAGCGATTCTGCTGTTCCATCTCACCGATCACGGTCAGTTCATCCTTGATAGACCAGCCCGTTTTCAAACCAATGACAAACCAGCCCAGCCCGAGCACACCGACCGTAAATATCGTGTCGCCGATGACACGCAGCCAGCGCAGGGTGTCCATCAAAGGTGTCGCCATGAACTCCGCGGAACGTGCCCACCAGAGGCCAACATTCACCGAGGCGACAGTCTGCAACAGGCCGATCGGCAGTACGCTGATCAGCACCATCGCCGCCAGGCCGATGTTGATCGCCCAGAAGGAGAAGGAGAGCAGTTTGGTCTTCCAGACCTTACGCACTGTCAAGCCTTTCAGGCTGAAGAGCATCAGTCCGAAGCCGAGCATACCGTACACCCCGAAGAGCGCCGTATGCCCGTGAACGGGTGTCGTGTTCAACCCCTGCATGTAGTAGAGCGCGATGGGGGGGTTGATGAGAAAGCCGAACAACCCGGCACCCACAAGGTTCCAGAAGGCAACCGCGACAAAGAAGTAGATTGGCCACTTGTACTCCACCACCCACGCTTTTGAGCGGGTCAGGCTGAAGTTTTTGTAAGCTTCAAACCCGATCAGCACCAGTGGCACCACTTCAAGCGCGCTGAAGGTGGCGCCCAGCGCGAGCACCGCCGTGGGAGTGCCGGTGAAGTAAAGGTGATGGAACGTGCCGATAATCCCGCCAAAGAGGAAGATCACGGTCGCCGCCATCACCGCCATGGTCGCCAGGCTTTCACGCAGCAAGCCCATACGTGTGAAGAGGAAAGCGATCACAACCGTCGCGAAAACCTCGAAGAAGCCTTCCACCCAGAGGTGCACAACCCACCAGCGCCAGTACTCCGCCATCGCCAGGTGGGTCTCCTTCCCGATCATCAGCGCGGCGCCGTAGAAGAGCGCAATCGCTGCCGAGGAGATGAAGAAGAGGACCAGTAGGTGACGGTTCGCGACCGGCTTTTTGAAGGCCGGGTACATGCCGCGATGCATCAGGAAAAGCCAGATGAAGAGCCCGGCAAAGAGGAAAGCCTGCCAGAACTTGCCCAGCTCGATGTACTCGTAGCCCGAATGACCAAACCAGAAGTTCTGATCCAGACCGAGCTTCTGCATGATGCCCTGCCATTCGCCGATCATGGACCCAACGACAATCACCAGCAATGCGACAAACAGGACATTTACGCCGAGACGCTGAAATTTCGGCTCCTGGCCTGAAACCGCCGGGGCGATGAAGAGACCGGTTGCCAGCCAGGCAGTCGCAATCCAGAAAATCCCGAGCTGGACATGGAAGGTGCGGCTAACGGAATAAGGCAGGATTTCCGCCAGTTTCAGACCGTAGAAGCCATGCCCTTCCACACCGTAATGCGCCGTAATCGCACCCATCACCACCTGCACAACCGCCAGCGCCATCACCGCCCAGAAGTATTTCAGGGTCGCCTTCATCGACGGTGTGGGATTCAAGCCCATCAGGGGGTCACGTTCCGGTGGAACAGCCAGCTCGTCCTCACCTTTACGCGCTTCCACAGCGTAATACCAGGAGAGCCCGCCCACACCCGCGAGCAGCACGATAAAGGAAAACACCGACCAGAGGATGATCGAGCCCGTTGGCTTGTTGTCGATCAAGGGCTCCGCCGGCCAGTTGTTCGTGTAGGTGATGTCTGAGCCGGGACGGTTTGTCGCACAGGACCACGAAGTCCAGAAGAAGAAGTCGGCGATCCGTTGACGAGCTTCGTCCGTCTTCAAAGCGTTTGCGGGAATGGCGTAATCGTCACGCAGCTGATGCAGGTCCGGGTCGTCGCCAAACAGACGTATGTAATACCCGCTGATCGCACGGACCGCCTCTGCTCGCGCCTCCGAGATACGCAACTCACCGCTCGCGGGATCGTACCTGTTCGTCCGAAGTTCGCCCTTCAGCCGTTCACGGAGCGCGGCTTGACGCTCCGCACCAAGCTCATCATACCCCGCGCTGTCCTCCGCCCAGGCCCAGTGGTCAAGAAGGTAGACCGCCTCACGATGGAGCCAGTCCGCCGACCAGTCCGGGGCTACATAGGCGCCATGCCCCCAGACTGTCCCAACCGAGTGGCCACCCATCGACTGCCACACCTGCTGCCCCTCGATGATCTGAGCGCCGGTCATCAACACCTCGCCGGTGTCAGTGACCACACGCTCCGGAATCGGAGGTGCCTGGCGATAAATCTCCACCCCGTAATACCCGAGCACGAAAAAAGAAAGGCCAATGGTCAACCCGAGGGCGACCCAAAGCGTTTTATAGCGCATACCCAACCCTTTCTGTGCACCCACGCTGCCGGTGGGACCCTGTTGTTCCGCCCGGATTCCTTTCCTCCGAATCCGTGCCGATTCTCCCCGTACTATTCTATGAAACCCAACCAGTTAAATCAAACAATGTTTCCCCGTACTAACAATTTCCGGGTCCTTACAAGATTTTGAGGTTGTCACTGGCCAGTCAGGTTGTCAAGTCGCGCCAGGAAACGTCACTTCGTTCCGCCTGCTGGCGAACTTGACAGCTGAATTCACTCACGATTTCTCAGGATGACCCCAATTTTTCGAAGGTTATCCTGTCCGGGATCACCTCTTCACTCACGCCTCTTCATCCAGCAAACGCTTCTGCCCGGTCAGCCCCTTCAGATGGCTGATATCCTGCACTGTCTCCAGTGTCCCGCGGTATGTCCCCTTCTCGTCACGCACCGCCACATACTGGATGTGAATGAATTTTCCCATGAAGTCATCCAGCCAGAACTCGGCCACATCTCGTGTCCCCGCCTTGAACTCGTTCAGGATGCGCTGCACCAGGTGCAGGCTTTTTGGCGGGTGGCAGTTCTGGACCTTCCTGCCGATCGCCGCAGGGGTTCGTGGGAAAATCTTGTGCTCGACTCCGGTGTAGTAACGGACCGTGTCGTTCTCGTCAACAAAGGAAATCTCCACCGGCAGATGCTTCAGCATCAGGCTGATCTGCTCTGGAAACATCTGCCCCACATCGAGGGGGATCTCTCCCGTTGCCTGTTGCACAGCGGTGCCGTTCCCCGCTTCAGCACGCAGCAGGGCTTCGTGCCTGTCGCGCACCTCATCCACCGCCTGCACCGCCGGCGAATCGAGCGCCGTCTTCTTTTCGCCGCCCTGGGGGATGTTCATCTTGATCCGTGGGTTCCACTCGTTGCCCGGTACAACAAAGCAATAGCCGATCTCGTCCTCGCCCTTGCGGATCTTCGCCCAATCCTCATGCTCAAGCATTTCGATGGAGGTGGGGAAGAGGATCGCCTCCTCTTTGTAGATCATCTCGTCGATTGCGGTGAGCAGGGTCGGCAGAAGCTCACCCAGTCCCGCACCATCCTCCGCCGCGACCAGCGCACGTGCCTCTTTCATCCAGCCGCGGATGTCATCGTGGATTGCCCACATCACCTGGCTGGGACCATGGAATCCCTTCTCCTCGAGCAGGGGAAAGAGTTGATGCTCCTTGCGCAGATAATGTTTTTCCACCTCGGCGATCTCGTTCAGCAGGCCCACGATCTGATGCCAGGAACCGCACCCGCAGTTCGGCTTCGGAGTTCCCCCGATCTGCTTGAGCACGTCCGACAAGTCCTCTGTCCGCTTGCTGATCTCACGGTTTTCCGCCAGGAAGGTGTGTACCGGGTGGCCGGGTTTCTGCTCGGGGCGGGGCGGGGTGCCGTCCAGTGAGTCACGAAACACGCCCACATGCACATCGCACATATCCTTGATTGCCTCCGCGGGAAGACCCTCCGCGATGAGCTGCTGCTCCATCATGGCGATCTCCTGCGCCGACACATCCCCGAACATCTCGTTGAACTTCTTCCGCGCCTCCTCCACATCTTCGCCCGTGTGCAGCGAAAGAATGATCCCTTTCAGCGCCTCACGTTTTTCGTCGCGTTCCGGATCACCGCTGAAGGTTGTTGCGCCGATCTGCTCCCCCGTCTCACGCCGGATGGTGGTCACGATTGCGCTCATCAGCCCTTCGAGGGGGATCGACCCCATCACCGAAGCCATCTTCAGCGTCGCCACACGGCCCACCGTGTTGCGCATGATAGGATTGCTCAACGCCTTGTAATGCGGGGACAGTTTCTCCAGCATCTCCACCAGGAAGGGATACCGTTCCACCAGGTCAAGCACTTTCGTATCGGGGGTGATCTGGTCTCTGTTCGCTGCCGCTTTTGCACTCATCATCGTCCTCACTTTCGAACTTCCCCCCGTCAACGGCCGGGATGGCCGTACTCGTCACTGTGCATCCGTGCCACATGGATACGGATTTCATCGTCCTGCAAGTCGCTGTGCCACCAGCCGGCGAAACGTGCCCCGACCACTCCCAGCACAAAGACCAGGCTGATCACGAGCGCCATACGGCGTGCGTCGATCTTCCTCTTCGGCGTTCCCATCCAGAGCGCAGTCGGTACGGGGCAGGAGGTCACACAATCGCTGCATCCAATGCACTCCGGGCTGGTAATCTTCAGCTTGGACATCACCGGCAGGCGTGCCGGACAGGCTTTGTCACACAGCCCGCAATCGGTGCAGCTCACGGGGTCGCGACGCACCTTTACCGGGCTCGTCCAGGAAAAGAGACCCATCAATGCACCGTAGGGGCACATGTAACGGCACCAGAACCCGTTTATGAAAACACTACCGATCAGCAACACCACGATGACAATCGCCCCAACCTTGCTCAGACGCAGGAAAAATTCCAGCATCTTGATGTCGGACACCTTGTTGTACGGACTCTGGATGAAAGCATCCAGCATGGTTGGGGTCATGTTGAAGATCGCCCAGACAAAGAAGCCCAGGATCAGGTACTTGATGGACCGCAGGAAAACATCCAGCCAGGTGGGCATGAGAAAATTGCGCTTGAACAGGATTCGGCCCAGCCTTGCCAGGTTCTCGCTGAAGAAACCAACCGGGCAGATCCAGCCGCAGAAGCTCTTGCGCATGATCAGCGACAGGCCGACAAAGAGAATGAAGAGAATTGTCGCCGCAGGGTGAATCCTGTTCAGAGTCCCCTGGTAAATCCAGTCCAGCAACCCCATCAACCCGCTGATCGGCAGGAATCCCTCCACCCCCGGCGGTTTTACTGGCAGCGGCCCGCTTGTTGTGTTCTTTGCCGCTTCCACATACTGGATAAAGAGTGCGCCCAGGTAGAGGCAAAGAAGCAGAAAACCGGCCTGTACCAGGAGACGCCAGCCGCTGGTGCGGGTCAGACGCACCTTCAACGCAAATTTCCGGCGATCCCATTTCACCAGTGGGGCACGTTTCGGTTTGCGACGTGGGATCGTACCTGTCGAATCACCAGACCCGTCCCCCGGACCGGACACGCTGTGCCCTGAACGTGCCTCGGCCTGCAGGGGACGGGTCATGCTCGATCCAACCCGGTGAGGAATCACCGTCACCCGCTCTTCCGCTGAACGTGTCGCAAATGGTGACCGATGCTCTTCCCTTTCGGCTGACTCCACCGTGGATTCGCTGCCATCCTGTGGCATGTATCTTTGTGCATCCGCTTCGCGATACTTGATCATCGCCGGAACTCCAGGTTGAAAATCACCCCGACGTCAACCCGTCCGCATGCTGCCGCGCTTACGAAAACAGAAAGCGCTCCGGGTCACCAACAGGGTACGCCGAATCGACTTTGCACTTTTTTGCACAGGTCAAAAGACTCTCGAGACGGAGCCCGTTCGCGAGGCAATCTGTCGTTGCTGTGTGTGGCCCGTCTTGCTGGTCAAGTCGGGTATATTCAAGCCGCTCCGCAAGTGAAAGTCTCCGAGACCTTGAGGGTTGGAGAGACCGTCACCCAAAAAGGGGCGGCGTGGCTATCAATTGAGGTTGCGTCAGATCTTTAGCGAAGTGGAGATCTGCCATACAGATTCCCGGGAGAATCTGAAATTTCGTTGACCCCCATACCTGCATTCTCTTGACACCTGAACATATATTCACTATTATCCGCCAATTGGAAACCGGGGGGAAAGATGGCCGAAAAGGATTACATCGCACGGATCAACCGTGTCATTGACTACATCGAGGAGCACAAAGGTGAACCCCTGACCCTCGATGAACTTGCCGGGGTCGCACACCTCTCCCCTTTCCATTTCCACCGTATCTTTCGGGCTTTCATGCGCGAACCGCTTGGGAAGTATGTCCAGCGAATCCGCCTGAACTGGGCTGCGGCCAAGCTGGTGAATGATCCGTATGTGCCAATCACACGTATCGCGCATGACAGCGGTTTTGCCTCTTCCGCCTCCTTTGCTCATGCCTTCAAGCAGCAATGGGGGATGAGTGCAAAGGTATTCCGCACCACCAACACTACCCTGCGCAATGTTGATCAACTCATCGGCAAGAATCCGATTACAACAGGCAATCCTTCGGTAGAAGGCGAGGTGCAACTGGTGGTTCCTTCCGGTGTACCGTTCACACAACACTGGAGGATTACCATGAAGCAGGCAGCTTCGCTGACAGCAGATGTCAAGATCAGGGATATTGACCCAATCCCCGTGATCTATGTACGTCATGTTGGACCGTATGCGGGAGACGAGCAACTCTTTACCCGGCTCTTCACGAAACTCTACACCTGGGCAGGACCACGCGACCTGATCAGCCCAGACAGCCAGGTAATTACGATCTACCACGACTCCCCGGAGGTTGTCGAAGAGGAAAAACTGCGTATTTCCTGTTGCCTGAGCGTGCCAGAGGGAACGAAGAGCGAGGGAGAAATCGGGACCATGACCGTTCCGGGGGGTCGTTACGCGATCGCACATTTTGAACTGAATCCGGATCAGTACGGTGACGCCTGGATGGCTGTGTATGCCGGATGGTTACCCGAGTCCGGGTATGCCTGTGATGACCGTCCCTCTTTCGAACGTTACCTCCGCAGCCCAGAGGAGCACCCGGAACACAAGCATGATGTTGAACTATGGATGCCGGTCAAGCCAGCGCAATAGCAGATGGCAGGATTCAGGAGTGAGCACCCCGGCTTCTTTGTCAAGTCGGGTATATATTCATCCCTTCGCGGCAGGTCTCCCGACCTGCCGCACATCGGTCAGGTCGGGGGCCCTGACCGAACCCCGAAAAACAGATCGCCACACTTCGCTGCGCTTCGTTCGCGATGACAAAATTCACTTTGCGGCAAGCCCCACCACCTCCTGCCCCTGTTTCCCCTCTTTCGTTTCGCCCGCAGTCTGACGCACATTCCCGCAGCCATTCACAACACGAGGAGCTCGCCCGTGCCCAACCAATGGACCCTGCTTCGCATCCCCGGGGATGCCACCGCCCTCGAACTGCTCGGCCAGACTGTCAGCGAATCCGGGGCGGAGGGGATTGTCGCGGGAGAGGATGAACTTCAAGCCTTCTACCGCACACCGGTCATTGCCCGCCAGGCACTTGCCCGGCTGAACGAGTCGCTCAAGGCCTTCCAGGCGGCGGGTATCCTGCCTGAGATGACCATCACGGTTGAGGAGGTCGAAGAGATCGACTGGGTTGGCCGGTGGCGACGTTCCCTCGGCCCCATTCCGGCGGGGACGCGCTTCCTGATTGTCCCACCCGGGGTGGATACCCCGCCTGATACGTCACGTTTCCTATTGCGTCTCGAACCCCGAATGGCCTTCGGAACCGGCGAGCACGCCACCACACGAATGGCTATCTCCCTGCTTGAATCCACGCTGCGCCCCGGCGACACGCTGCTTGACCTCGGTTGCGGAAATGGTGTCCTCGCCATCGCCGCTTTGCTGCTCGGCGGTGCACGGGCCTATGCGATTGACAACGAAGAAGAGGCGGTCGCCGAGACTGCTGAGAATGCCGCCCTGCACGGAGTCGCAGACAAGCTCACCGTCACCCTCGGTGATGTCTTGCGTGATCCTCTGCCCGCACGCTACAACCTGCTGCTGGCCAACATTTTTGTCCGTCCCATCCTGCAGGGTCTGCCCGATTGGCTGACCTTTGCCGAGCCGAATGCCCGGTTCATCTTCACCGGGGTCCAGGAAGGTGAAGAGGAGAAGATGCTGATCGAGGGTGTGCGCCGTCTCGGGCTTGAGATCGTGGACTCCATTCATGAAGACCGCTGGTTCGCCGCTCGCTGCGAACGCTCTTCCGCTTGAACAGACCACAGATGCGGAGTATCTTGGGGAACGGGCTGTATTCCTCCCCAACCAGCAAAGAGGTTCTCACCGTACCTTGCCTATCGGTTTGGTCCTGACCACCTTCAGACAAAAGTGTCTGAAGAGGCGTCGCGATACATTTTCCTGTCAAGCTGGTAGAAGGATTGCACGAATGGCTCATTTTCCACGCACCGGCTGGAGCGTTCTGGTTCTGCTCTCGCTGTTGTTCACGGGAGTGATCGGTGGGTGTGACAAGGATTTGCCGGTGGACCCGAATGGGATTCCGGAACCAGTCACTCCCGACATCGACACCCTTGCGATTCCCACTTTCTGGGTCTATCAATCCACCCATTTCCGCACCCTGCGAGTCCGTCTGGAGCTGCCGGAGACCCAGGCTAACGCTGTCACACGGGGCGATTTGCAGCCCCCGCGAGTCTCGGTGCTGCTTTTCCAGGAGAGCGCGCAATCGGATTCCATCCGCTTCTTCTTGCATGATGATGGCGGTGCACGCACCCTGACTGATCAGCCCCCCTTTCTCGATGCTCGCTCAGGCGACCTTGTCCCGCTCGATCTCACTTTTTCGGCGCGTATGAATGCCTTCTTCGCCCCCTTTGACGGCGACTACCAGGCGGTTGTGACAGTGGGCTGGTTTACGCACGGTGCTGAGGAGTATCCCGCCGGCTACGCCCTGGCATCCGAACTCGAACTGCGAGTCGAAGTCAATTCGCCACCTGTCATCGAATCCTTCACCCATTCCGACAGCCTTCCGGCCGGATTCGAAGAGCATTTCTGGGTCGCCGAGGTCTCCGAGCCTGACCGAGCGGGCGGTGATGCCGTCGTACTGGTCGAAATGGACCTCCTCCGTGACGATGCTGTGATCCGTAACCTCCTCATGGCCCACGCAAGCGGTGATTTCTGGCAATTCACCATGCGTCCCACTTTTGCCGCAGGGCTTCAGACTGGGGAGTACAGCCTCCGTCTGTACGCCACAGATCGTTTCGATCAGGCCAGTGAGCCCCTCTATTCCGCTTTCTGGGTCGAGAACACCCCGCCCGAGATCGACGATTTCACCACGCCCGACACGGTCTATCGACCCGAAGGCGAGGATCCTGAACCGAACGTTTACGCTATGTTTGTCACTGTTGCCGATCTTCAGGGACAGGGTGACATTCAGCGTGTTGAGTACTTTGTTGTTGATCCCCATGGCGACATTTTCCAGAGTTCCGAGTTTGTCTTCAACGACATCGGCCTGCCGCCGGATGAAGAAGCGGGGGATGGCCGCTGGTCGCATGGATTTCGTGTCGATCACGATGTTTCCAACTTCGGCACGTACACATTCACTGTCACCGCCTACGACCGGGCTGGAAACCAGAGCAACAACCTGGTCGCCCTTGTCGAACTTGTCAACACCGGGGGGGGAGGACGATGATCCGCCTGTTTCAGGCATCCCTGCTGCTATTATTCGGAGCCGCCACGATCTTCGCCTCGGACAGGGCAACAAGGCCCTTCACGCACACGACAGGTCTCGCTCCCCTGCCGGCAGCTACGTCCGCGCAGGATCGCCTCCCCTCGAACAGCATCATCGACATGGAGTTCTTCTCACCTGCTCTCTTCATCGCCACAGGTGGCGGTCTGAGCCGCTTCATCCCCCTGCCCGGTGGCGCGGCGGATGAAGGCAGCTTCAGAATCGCAAGAGGGAGCGATGGTTTCGGGCCGGGCGGGGTCAGCGGGCTGGCTGTCGGCATCAACAGTGCGGGGGATACTCTGCTCTTTGCCGCTACCGCACGCGACACGACAATCGGTGGCGAGACCTATGGCTCGGGAGGCGGTGTCGGACTCAGCCTCGATCTTGGCGAATCCTGGCTCTGGTGGCCCCAACCGGTCGATTCACGTGACACCACGGGCTTTCCTCGCGGTTATAGCCCCACGGTCACCTCCGTCCAGAACATCACCTACGACATCGGCATTCTTGGAGATAAGGCCTGGATCGCCAGTTGGGGTGGCGGATTACGTTACCTCGACATGACTCTGCCGGAACCGGTCTGGGTCAATCAACCGCCGGACACCCTGCCCTTCAACGTACTCGACCGCCTCAACCATCGGGCATTCAGTATCGCGGTCATGGATACCCTGCTCTTTGTCGGCACGGCGAAGGGCGT